>FAXC01000133.1_pt2 | contig 20804 bp, 15 predicted proteins | sample 734421 | NCBI WGS metagenome assembly FAXC01 (sample SAMEA3597868, study PRJEB11362) | hydrothermal vent metagenome | biome: marine hydrothermal vent biome; feature: marine hydrothermal vent; material: ocean water | place: Atlantic Ocean | collected 2010-09-19/2010-10-04 | reverse complement strand
ATGCCGGCAAATAAAAACCCAACCATACCTACAGGAAGATATTCAAATCCTACTCTGTACCAAGCCATTTCATAATCTCCACCCTGGCCAAGGTGCGGGTTGAGTACAAAAAATCCAAGGATCGCCGCTGCCCAAATTGAATTTCTAATAAGAACCAGAGCAGTGCCTGCCCAAATACTATAAGATGCATCCCGTACAGTCTTAGCTGACTGTATTCTTTGGGCCTCCGTATACCAATCAATTGCTGTCCCCATTCCAAACCCACCAATGAGTGCAATGATCATCATGGTTATAAACCAAGCAACGGGGAATTGTCCTTCAAACATTCCAGTAAAACTCATAGGATTCAGTCGCCATGATTGACCTTCAAATTGGTTTTTAGCAATTAAATCCCATGTCGTACCATTATCCAATGAAAATTCTACATCTACAAATTTTCTTTCATCGCTTTTAACCCAAACAATATTATAACCATGATTTGCGAGCAGAACACTATTGGCAACCGGGAAAAGAACTTTAGATCGTTGATCAGTTGTATTTGCTTGATCTATTACTAAAGAACGTACCTTATCTTCAGTTTTTCTGAAAAAGGCTTCGTCCTCCTGTACAGAAATTGTGAATGGTGCACTTCGTGAAAGTTCTGTTCCCGACTCAGGATCAATAATTCTTACCATGGCTTTGTTCTGGCTCGATGAAACATCAGGCACTTTCCACTCACAGGTACTGTTGTAACTGTCAAGTTTAGATATAATAGCACTAGGCCCACCTGCAGCCATAACACCATAAACTGAAACTATAATGATTACCAGCAAGGCAATAACTCCTTGCTGGAAATCTGCCATTACAACACCCCAATAACCGGAGGTATAAACATATACTGCACCAATAGCAGTAAAGATCAATAGTCCCACATACAAATCCCAACCAAATAACATAGCACAGAGCTTACCCATGGCAATGCCAACCCAGCCCAGAATAAACATATTCATAAAGACTGACCACCCGGCGAGCCAACCGCGTAACAGCTCCGCACCTAGGTCACCAAAGCGGAGTGTTTGCCATTCTGCTTGACTATAGGCCAAAGACCTTCGAAAAATCCTTGTTGAAACAAAAGCGCTGATAGCACACCAGGCAGCATAAAATGCGTACCAAAGACCAGCAAAGCCGTATTTATAGACCACCCCAGCAACCCATATAGGTGTATCTGTAGCTGTATGAGTAGCGTAAACCGATGACGCCGGTAGCCACCACGGCAAACCTCGATCGGCTAAGAAATAATCTGATTGAGATCGTTTACCAAATCTATAAAAGTAAATACCAAAGAAAACCATCAACAGTGCAAATAAAATAAGCCAAATCCAGTCAAGCAATTGAAATGTAATCATAACATATATCTTAAAATTTCAGTTCCCGTGTTGGTGTGTTAATCCTAGTCCTTATTTTTAATATATTGAATAAGCAAATAGGTAAGGAAAAAAGACAACGCGAGGATTAAGCCTGGTAAAATAACACCAAGAATAGGCGGACCAATCGGCGCTGCTAAAATGATAACAGAATACAATTAATTATCCTCTTTTTGTGAGCGTATTCTTTTTTTATAATAAATATATGCAAATATCATCCCCGCAAATGATGCGATATAAGCAATGGACATACCAATTACTACTGCTAAGCCCCGGGTCATTTATCTGCCTCCCATTTTTGTATTTCCTCTAGTTTTAAGAGATAGTCTTTTTCCTGTTTTTCATATTCAGATGAAATGGCCCTTAATTTTGGATCAATAATCCAATACATGATAATGGTTGCCAATATGCCGATTATAAGAATGAAAAATCCTGCAGGAATTAATAGTGCTGACATTGCTGTTCCTATCAGTAGTGCAATATAGGCAATAACGGAAAAAATGATCGCGAACCAATCCTCCTTATGCATTTCATCAGCTGATTCTGGCGTCCATTTTCTTTGGATAATTGGCAACAGTAGACCTCCTTTAAAAATGCAAATTTAATTTAAAAAAACAGATAATTAACTAATATTCTCGTAGTGTTTGTAGCATATCATAGTTGAACAACAACCGCCATGAATTTCGCATTTTATAACTTATTTCAAAATTTTGTGAACCCAATGAACCACGCAGTCTTGTGGCGCTGGCGATCTTTTTAAATACATCAGATCTGATAGATATCAGATCGAGTAATTCACCCTCTGCCAGCATAGTTGTAGCTACATTTGGTCCAGACATATCGAATTCAGATCCTATGCGCCTGGTAGACCCGAGGTAAAGGGTGTCGTTATCAGCAATAAAACTTACATGATTCTTGAACCCGGGGTAAGAAGATGAATAAAACACCAATTCATAATAATCTGGTTCACAGTCTACAAAGTTTCCAGCACATAATTTTGAAACAGACAGCTTTAATGTATATGGCGGTACATTTCGCTCAATTAGATATAAATCTCTGGTTGTATACGTTGTTTCCCTCTCAATTTCATCATAATGAAATGAGATAGGTTTTAATCTGAACACGGAAGCGCAGCCAGAAATCATCAATGAGATCAATGATGTGATCACAATTACCCGTTTCATGTTATCCATAAAATAAAAATTACTAAATTCTTGGAGTATATGATACTTTTTCAAGTAAATCGAATTTCTACGAAAAATATTTCATCAATTATTTTTATCCTTTTACTATGGTGTTTATCATGTAGTAATCAGCCATCTCAAATAGAATTATCTGGTTTTACTATGGGAACCACATATAACATAAAAATAATCCCGGAAAAAGATAGCATCCTATCAACTAAACTAATCAAACAAAATATTGATTCCGTGTTAATCAGCGTTAATTATCAAATGTCGACCTATTTATTTGATAGCGAAATCACGCAATTTAATAATCATGAATCAACCACATCATTCACAGTATCGAATGATTTTTCATTGGTAGTAGAACGAGCATTGCATTGGTCAAAATTAACAGATGGAGCATTCGACATTACCATAGTGCCATTATTATATCTGTGGGGTTTTGGCCCGGGTCAAGCGAGTGAATTAGGTGACATTTTTCCTGAAGAGCACGCAGTTCAAAAAAGACGAACACACGTTGGATATGAGAAATTGACAACAAATAAATACTACCTTCAAAAAAAAGACCCTTTTATTAAAATTGATTTAAACGCCATTGCTAAGGGATTCGGCGTGGATGCAGTTTATTCCTTCCTTGAATCAATTGGTATGAACAACATAATGGTAGAAATTGGTGGCGAAGTACGAACCAAAGGAGAAAATCGAAAAAATGAACCATGGATGATTGCTGTGGAAACACCTGATCTTGAAAGTGCTGGAAGTAAAACAATTAGTTGGGCATTACCATTAGAGAGTAAGGCAATGGCTACATCAGGGGACTACAGAAACTATTACGAGATTGATGGTATAAGGTATTCTCATGAAATTGATCCAAGAACAGGATACCCTGCTCAAACAGGAGTTGCTTCGGCAACAGTTGTAGCAACTAACTGTATGGATGCGGATGCGCTGGCAACTGTTTTAATCATCATGGGCGCGGAGTCAGGATTACAGTTTATAGAAAAACTGGATGGTGTAGAAGCTTTCTTGATATTGAGGGAAGGGAACGATAATTATCGAACAATTAAAAGCAGTGGAATGAAAATAAGTGCTCTGTGAGCAATACTATGCTTTACAGCTTTCTTATTCTAATATTCCGATACCACACTTCCTCGCCATGGTGCTGAAGTCCTACATGACCAGAGTTTGCTTTTGCAAATAAAGGCATACTTTTAAATTTGCTTTTTGCGATCAATTCATTAATAGTGTTACTGCCATATTCATAGGCCAGGATCTTCTTGCCGTTCTGCCAGTGTTCAACCTGATTATTTTTTACCTTGATTCTAGCCTCATTGAATTCACCAACTGGTTTTAAGGACTTTTCCATCGGCGAAATTAAATCATAAAGAGAACCAGCTGACGTAACCGCTCTCTTACCATCTGGATGCGCACTATCATCAAGTACCTGCATTTCCGGCGCCGTCTGCCAAATATAATCCGATTCTTCTGTAGCAAAATAAAATATACCGCTATTGCCGGCCGGCGAGACCCTCCATTCAAGTACTAATTCAAAATTTTCATAGATATCTTTTGTAATTATATCCACACGATTTCCACCAACTATTGTTTTTAACGCACCATTCTCTACTGCCCATCCATCCTTCGGAAAGTTGTTCTGTTTATAACCGCGCCATTGATCAACGCTACCACCATCAAATAGAATAACCCAATTTTGTGCTTTATCACTACACCCATTAAAAATGATTAGAAACAATAAAGTGGCTGTCATTATTTTCATCGCTAGATATTATTTAATTATAAGAACAACACCGTTTAATTGATTTTCGAAATGGGAATCTGATTATAATTCTTTTACAAAAATATTTCTGAAGTATGTGTTTGTATCCCAATCATGATTCTGCAGACCAATATACCCTTCTTCAGAAAAATCGGCTACTTTACCGCTTGGTCTTGCGAGCCAATCATTAACTTGTTCACCATTCAGTTCCACTTTAATGCGACTATCCTGAAAAGTAATTTTATAATGATTCCATTCACCAGTTGGCTTAGATGCATCTTTTGAAGCTGCCTGGGCATCATATACTGCTGCAGTTTTATGTTTTCCTTTACCAGCTGCATTGATCTGAATCTCAAATGAATGATAAATATAGTCATCACTTACAGGAATATCCGGAACCCGGAGAAATATGCCTGAATTTGCTTTTTGTTCAGATGTTTTATAATCCAGTTCCAAAATAAAATTCTTGTATTTTTTTTCACTGTACCAAAATAGACCCATGCCACCATGAGACTCTAAGACGCCCGTTTTACTATCCAGTTTAAAATACCCCGGTCCATAATGATTCCACCCGTGTTTAGAATATTTACCGATCTTTTTTTCTAATATTCGAGTGGCCTCTTTTGTATTGTGTTGAGCGTAGACAATACAGGCTGCCAACAATAAAATTAATAACCTGGGCATTATTTACTCCTTGGGTTCCACTCTCCGCGAGCTACGGCTGGTATAAAAGTGTCCAGTCCTGGGGGTGGAAATGCAATAGTCTTCCCTGCCTCAGCGCTCATGTATGCTGTCATAAGCAATTCAGTAACATTCAAACCATCACTAAAATTTTCATCCGGTCGTTTACCTGCCAAAAAAGATTCAACCATATGGCGGTTTTCAGCTGTGTAACCGTAAACTTCAGCTTCATTGCTAACAACTGGCATTCCCCCTGACTCAGCATTCTGTTTTTCCACCAGGTCCTCACCTGCTTTCCCTGAGACCTCGCGACTGAAGAATACTTTTAGATCCGGGTCAAGTGTATTAACAAACATGGAGTATTCAGGACCAAATAGTTCCAAGCTCAAACGTAAACCTTCACCAACAAAACACCAGGATGTAGTGGTTTCTACAATGATCTTTTCACCATTTTCATCTAAATATTCAATAAGTGAACGAGCAAAATCTTCAGAAGGCCTTTTTAAATAATCTGTCTTACCACCACTATTTTTTAATAAGATATCCGCGTATTTAGGACGCTGCCATTTGAGACAATCAGTATGAGCGCTCACGCTAACCGGATTTATGGAATTACGCGGTTTACCAGGCTCTGTAAGCATAAAACGAGCTTCCTCCACGGAATGACACATCATATCATTTAAAACACCACCGCCCTGCAATTCGCCTTCCCAAAACCAAGGCATGTGTGGGCCACTATGCTCTTCAGCTGCCCGTGCTAAAAAAGGACGGCCAGTAGTGGCCGCACCACGGGCCCAAATAATCTCTTTCCCTCTAGTGATTGATGGTGAGAATACCTGATTTTCCAAATACCCATCCAAAAGACCTGCATTTCGGGTTAGCTCCAAGACTTTCTTGGCCTCAGCAACATTACGGCCGAGTGGTTTTTCGCACGCGACTCCAATCAATTTACCTTTATCACTATTAACCGCATTCGCTATTTCCTCAAAAGTTTCGATACGAGCGTAATTTGGAGAGCAGACCCATATTGCATCAACGCCAGGATCTACAACCATCTCAGTTATATTATCGAACGCTTTTGCTGGTCCGACCCCGAGATCATTAGCCAATGCAGCCGTATCTTCCGCGGACTGCTTTGTTTTAGAAAATACGCCGGCTACATCAACATCACGTACACCGAGCAGAGATTGAATATGAAAGCGGGAAATAAAACCACCTCCTAGAAAACCAATGCCTAATCTTTTTTTCACCATTGGGGCTATACTGATTCTAGCTCTGCTGCAGTTGCTTGGTGATCGTCCTTAAAAAATAAAAGAAATACAAAAGCCATTACGGTACATAACACTGCTGGAACTAAGAAAAACTTCCACCATACCGTTGAACCGTCTGCCAGCTTAAATGTATCCCATATATAGCCAGTAAATAATGTGCCTAAATAATTGCCGACACCTAATGTAAAAAAGGTAAGCATAGCCTGTGCCGAAGCACGCATATCGTCACTGGCTTTCATATTTACATAAATTTGAGAAGTAACAAAGAAAAAAGCGTAGCCAAATCCATGCAATGTCAGCGACCCGATAATAACAGGTAAGTTAGGCACCATAAACAGGAAGTATCTGATTGGCCAGGCCAAAATCCCAATCACCATTGTAAGTCTGACACCCAATTTCTGAATCGAAACATGCAGTAAGAAAAGCAACACCACAACTTCAGCAATTTGGGCCACTGTTTTTATAGCCGTTAGCCAAGCTTCTTCAGCACCCATGTCTAACAGAAATGGGGCTGTGGGTATGTAATAAAACTGCAGTTCTGTAGTTACAACAAACGAAGCCATCATAAAAATCAAAAAATTTCTATCTTTGAGTAACGATAATGCTTCAAGAAATGCGAGGGGATTATTTTGGCTAGCTACGGGAGGTGTTTTTGGTAAGGTGAAACAAAATACACCCATGATAATTGAAGTAACTGCAGCAAACATCAATAAGTCACTGCCGCCAGTCCAATTCTCGGTGTGCCACTGACTGCGCATGAAAGTGACCATCCAGCCTACAGCAATCCACCCAATCGTGCCCCACATACGTATCTTGCCAAATTCTACTTCAGCATTCTTCAGATTTCGAAAACAAATGGAATTTGTCAGCGCGAGGGTCGGGGCATAAAAAAGACAATAAATAAACATCCAAGTCCACATTGGGCCAAATTCATTCTGAATAGCAGTAAAATAAAGAAGAACACCGCCCACGAGATGGGCCGCACCTAAAAATATTTGGGTTTGCATTAGTCGATCAGCAATCTGTCCGCCTACAAAAGGAGCAATTATACAGCCCAGCCACAAACAACCATATATGGCCGCAATTTCACTACCAGCGAAACCAAGTTTAACCAGATGTGCCCCTAAAGCTGTTGTCCATGAACCCCAAATGGCATACTGGAGAAACATCATAATGCCAAAACGTACTTTTTTATCACCCATTTTTACATCCCCTCCTGATTATGTAATGTGTAGTACTAAATAATTTACTCTAAACGATTTTCCTTTTGACTGGATCCCATTCCACTCTACGACCTTCCAAATATGATTGAGTAGCCATATGACAGGCTACTGCTTCCTCGAACCCTTCTTCAATATTACACCGCGGCTCACCACCATTACGAATACAATCCAGCCAGTCAGCAACATGAAGGTGTGTCGGGTCTGCCCTTTTGCCCTCCTTGTAAGTATACATGAGGCCTTTCTGCGCAAAGTATTTCGCTGTGGCAGAAGTTACGCCGTCGATATCCTTTGAACCGGGGGAATAGGCAAACATTGGCAAAGACGTGTTAATTATTCCATCGGCAATCTTTTGTTTATACCGCGTAGAACTGTTGTCAGGGGTTACGGTTAACCCGCTGCCGACTTCCATGGTAGCATCATGACCCATGAATACCTTACCGCGATGATTACTATTAGTCAATGTAGCGCTGTACATTACGGTGAGGTTCCTTTCCGGGTATTCAAAGACAGTTTGAAAATTATCCGGAACATCCCGTTCATGTTCAATCATATCAGGGAAATTTGCTTTTGTATAACGATAAATTCCTCCCGACGAAGAAGCCGTTTTTGGAATTCCCAAATCCATAATCTGGTTTACAGCATCAAAATCATGAGATAATAAATCTCCGGAAAGTCCCGTTCCATAATCATACCAGCAGCGCCACCTAAAATATCTTTCCAAATTAAATGGTACCTTGTTTGGAGCTGGGCCTTGCCAGCGATCCCAGTCCAGTGTCTTTGGCGTCGCATAACGATCCTTCGATTCATATTTTTGGTAAACATCTTCTATTGAATTCCATTGGATCGGATACACCCAGGCTCCGCCGGGTGAATTACGATTTGTAGTTACTTCAACAAGGGTAATCGGACCAAGTATATCATTATCAATTATTTCTTTCGCTTTTTCATGACTGGCAACCGCTCGACTATGATGACCCAATTGTAATTTCATTTTACTACCATCGAAAGCGGCATACATCGCGTGTGCTTCTTCCATCGTGCGCGTCATACATTTTTCTACATAAACATGTTTACCAGCCCGCTCAGCATCAATAGCGATTTTTGAATGCCAGTGGTCAGGTGTGGTAATAATAACCGCATCAATATCATCACTCGCTAACAGATCCTGGTAATCCAGGTATCCTTTTGCTGGTGCGGCTTGCTGTGCTACTCCGTTTGGTCGAATAGCAGCCGTGGATGAGGCGATCCCTTGTTCTCTGCGAGTATCAAATACATCACATACGCCAGTAAGGGCCAGATTGAGATCGTCTTGCTGCAAATAAGTCTCGAAACGTTTATCCAGTTTATTCCTATCAGCCGCAGCTTTCGCTTTCGCTGCCCATTCTGGATTACCAAAACCAGCCGCTTTCACGTCCTGCGCTCCACGCCAACCGTAACCAATCACACCCAATCGAATAAGATCACCTGGTTTTTTATTTTTTAATACGGCTGGTGCTTTCTTTTTCAAGGAAAGCTCTTCCATGATTTCGCCGCTACGCATTTTATCCAGCGCTTGTTTCTTAAAATAATTCCATAAAAATAGCAGCATAGCTGGAACAGCTGCCAACCCTTTTATAATATCTCGTCTTTCGAATTGCAATCCAGGGTTTTGACTTGATTGTTGTTCTTCTACTTTGTTTGTTTTCTTGTCTGACATAAAAGCGCTCCTTTAAATTTATTAATCTTTACTTAGAAATCTGTCTAAACCGGTAATGTGGCTGGAAGGAAACATTGCTAAAACAAACAAAGCACATGCTTCAACTAAATTTTTATCGACCAAAAGATAGCTGCCTTCCGGTGGCTTGGAATACTCCAATCCAACTAATGGTGGATGAAATAGATAATATACAACTAATAAGCAGGCGCCAGCTATGCTGCCCCAGCGTGACATTAAGCCAAACATTAGACTTAAGCCGATCAAGGTGAGACCCCACATGTTCAATGTATCAACAAAACTTAATAATCCAGGATTTGTAACTATCCATTTTGCTACACCAGAAAATATCCATTTTGAATCCAGCAGATAAGCGGCTGATGTCCAGTTTGAATTGGCCAATTTGGCCATCCCCTCGTATAATAGGTGCCAGCCAACTAATACCCTTAATAATGATACGCTTACCAGCTGATAATGGCTATAATCAGGGGCAAGCGGGTTCAATCTGTCATTCATTATATTTTTCCCTCAGAAGTGTGTTTAATTGCTACCAGTAAAATTGATGTAGATAATAGCGAAGATTCTCGACAAAAGCAAATAACCAGCCTTAATAAACCTGAATTTATTTATAGTTATTTAGTAATATAGAATACCTATTTAAAAACACTTATACAGGGTTCAATCAATACTTTTTAATAAACTGGAGAAATAAATACACCTATGTTTTTAACAAAAGATAAAATTTCGTTATTAATAGTCATATTATTATTTGCTGGTTGTCAGTCAAAAAAGTCCTATCAAGCAACAGACAAAAATAAAAAAGATCTAGAATCAGTATTAATTAAGGAACAACTAGTGGATAGATCAACACAGGTACCCACAGATAGTTCTTTGTATAAAAATCCTGGCTTGCCAGTAATGGACCGCGTCCGGGATCTGCTGAGCTATATGACTCTCGAAGAAAAAATTGGTCAAATGACTCAAGTAGATAGACAATTTTTGGAAAGCGATAATGATATCAGTACCTATTATTTGGGGTCACTATTAAGCGGTGGCGGTTCCACCCCGCCAAAAAACTATCCGAAATCATGGGCGGAAATGTATGATGGCTTTCAAAAGATTGCGTTGTCCACCAGGCTTAGTATTCCAATAATGTATGGTATCGATGCTGTGCATGGTCATAATAATGTAATTGGCGCTACTATATTCCCACACCATATCGGGTTGGGGTGTACAAATAATCCACAATTAATTGAAGATGTTTATCGTGCAACTGCTGAAGAAGTAGCAGCGACAGGAATTGATTGGGATTTTGCTCCCTGTCTTGCGGTGCCAAGAGATGAACGCTGGGGACGGACCTATGAGGGTTTTGGTGAAACCCCTAATATTGTTAAATCAATGGCGGCGGCGGCCGTAAGGGGTCTTCAAACTGATCGGCTTGACGGCCCGACTAGTATATTGGCCTGTGCAAAACATTTTATAGGTGACGGCGGCACCAAATGGGGAACTGGATTAAAGGAAAAACTTGATCAGGGCGATACACAAATAACTGAACAAGAATTACGTGAAATACATTTACCAGGTTATTTAGCTGCGCTAGAAGCTGGTGTGGGTACAATTATGCCATCATATAATCAAGTAAATGGTGAATACTGCCACGTAAGTAAATATTTATTAACAGATTTATTAAAAAAGGAATTGGGGTTTAAAGGTTTTCTTGTATCTGATTGGCAAGGACTCGAAAAAATGGGTGATGATTATAAGTCAAATATTATTACCAGTATTAATGCTGGAATGGATATGGTTATGGTCCCTGGTGCCGAAAAATTTGGCGGTCAAAAGTATACAAACTTTATAAATCTATTAATTGAGTCTGTCAATGAAGGATCCATAAGTGAAAATAGAATTAATGATGCCGTTGCGCGTATTCTTAAGATCAAATTCGAAATGGGGCTTTTTGAGAGACCATATAGCGATAAATCGTTGTTGAAAAAGGTTGGCTCGAAAGAACACAGAAATATCGCAAGAGAGGCAGTGAAACAGTCTTTGGTGGTATTAAAAAATGATGGTGTTTTACCGCTTTCAAAAGATCTTGGTCACATTCATGTGGCTGGAAAAAACGCTGATGATCTGGGTAATCAATGTGGTGGCTGGACAATATCATGGCAAGGAGAGAGTGGGCCAATTACAAAAGGTACAACAATTTATGAAGCTATTCAGGTGGCAGTGAGTTCAGTTACAAACGTCACATTTTCTAAGAATGGTTCGGGGGCCAAAGGAGCCGATGTTGGCATTGTTGTCATCGGGGAGACGCCTTATGCAGAAATGGAAGGAGATCGTGAATCTCTGGTATTAGATAAGAAAGACTTGGCAGCGATAGACCGGATCAAAAAAGCAGGCGTACCGGTCGTAGTAATCATTGTGTCAGGACGTCCACTTATAATCACAGATGAGTTAGATAAATGGTCTGGATTAATTGCAGCCTGGTTACCAGGCTCGGAAGGTAAAGGCGTTACAGATGTTATTTTTGGTGATTACAATCCTACTGGGAGGTTATCAATATCATGGCCGCGCAGCATGGAACAAATTCCCATCAATTTCGGAGATGTAAATTACGATCCGCTATTTGAATACGGCTTTGGTTTAAGCTATTAAATAGAAACGGATAAAAAAATCCCCAACCCGATTGGATTGGGGATTTTATAATCCTATATAATTAGCAGTTGATTAGAGCGTATACTGCACTCCAAAGCGCATCACACTATCGAAGGCGCCAAAATCAGTGTAAGCTACGTCAACGCTAAGACCCGCCATGTTAAAACCGACACCGAAATTAATACCAGCTTCATCAGTTGGTGTGACGAAACCAGCTCTTATTGCCAGCATATTCATCAAACTGTATTCAACACCTACACGAGTCATCGAAGAGTAATCACGAGGATGCTCATTAACTAACGAAACAGAGAGGTTCTCTATAACGTCAGCAGCAACACCCATTCTAAAAGTTAATGGCAGCTCAAAGGCTTCTTCTGCATATTTCAGACTTTCAGAAAAATTCCTGGCACTCATGGCAATCATAAGATTTCTCCAATCCATTTGATACATGAGTCCAAAATCGAACGCTGTAGTGCTCATGTCCAAAACCTCAGAACCTCCGTCAGCATCCAGATGAGCAGTGCCTAGTGCTTCATTGGCGAACTTGATTTGTCCACCAACGCTAAACCGATCTGTTGGTGCAAATGCATAGCCTAACCCAAAGACCGATGCTGTTGGCTTAAATACTCCAGTATCTTCATACCCTGAATCACTGGTTGAACGTATGGTTCCCTGTAAATCACCATAATTGACATTCATCATTGAAACACCAAAAACCCCTGCATTGGAAGCATAGGCAAAACCCACTGCGGAGTAAGAGATATCAGCGATCCATTGTGTCTGCCCAACGACTACGTTCATACCTTCCAAACGTGCCATTCCAGCAGGATTATAAAACATGGATGATGCACCCCCTGTTTTTGCTGTAAAAGCATCTCCAAGTGCGGCTGCTCGCGCATCCGGTGAGAAGCTCAGGAACTTCATTCCAGTCTGGGCTAATTTATCTGTAGCAGTATCCTCATCATCATCTTGTGCAAAAGTAAATGAGCACAAAAAAGACAGGACAAGTACAGGTATTATATTAAATGTATGTAGTTTTTTCATAATCTATCCCTTTTGATTGTAATCTCCTTGATTAACGAATGATAACAAATTTTCGTTCTGCAGTGTCGCCACCATCATTATCCGTAATATGTGCTATATACAGACCACTGGCGACTACTTGCCTAGAGGAAGTGGTTTGATCCCAATATTCATCACCACTTCCATCTGTATGTTCAATTGTATCAACTAATTCACCCAATTGGGTATATATCTTAATGGTACAATTTCCAGGTACATCTAGAAAAGCTAGTTTATCCCTATCTGAAAAGCGTATATCTGTTGTTGCACCTACGTGGTATGGATTCGGTACTACACGAACATCAGCCAAGCTCCCACCAGGCGATCTTTTCAAACTAGCCGGTAGATAGGTTTGAGTCCAATGCTGGTTACTTTTCAATGCTCCAGCAGGCGTCAGCGCACCACCATTATTATCAGCGGCATCACCAATAGCCTGGATGAAATAATAATAACTCTCACCGCGGGCCGCTGTTGCGTCTTCATAACTTGTGGCGCTGCCAGACAGCTCAGCAATAAGTTCATGGCCTAATCCGCCATGGTCTGCAAGTGCCTCTCCTACATATGGAAAATTGTAGGTTCCCTTAGCCCGGTACACATGCCAGCCAGTTCTGGACGGACCGCTACTCGAAGCCACCCAGGATAAAGTGATCTTATCTGTACCTGATGTAACAGCAAAAGATTCCGGCGGATACGGAGGTTGGGGAATACTATAACCAGCAGCATAATTCGCCAAGGCGCGATCGAAAGTCTTAAACAAAGAATCCTTGGCTGTTAATGCCCATTGGTTCTTAGTCATACTGGTACCGTTATATTCCAGCATTGCCGATTCATCTGGAGTTGCACCGGTAGCCTTATACAGTTTACCAATGTCATATTTTGCTTTCATACTAAGACCATTAACACCATCAGCAACGACGATATCGACCGTCCCACCGAATGGTATATCATAAGGACCATGTCCTTCAATTACCGACCAGCCACCTTCATCATATACCCCAGTAAAAATATTTGGCGCATTCGTTGGTGTATCAAAACTACCACTAGGCTCAATATCATCTGCGTGATGAGGATACAACCTTCCCGATGCCATGTAGGTATCATACTGAGTTTGCATCAGGGTTGTATTGTATTCATCAGTGGTTAGGTTCGGGTCATCACTACCCATAACACCCATTGTTGATGGCTGTGATCCTGAATCACCACTACCATACGTATCTGGCGATTCAATAGTTACACGACCTACCATCTGACCGGCAGCTAGGCGACCAGTGGTATCCCATCCTGCTGATGCCCAGTGACCAAACATCATTGGGCCGCCAATTGAGCTAAAACTTGTATTATCTGGATTTAAACCAGCCCAGGCATACTGAGCGCGAAAATCTACATCATAATCTTCATGGCCATCACCTACGGCGTCATTCATGGTGAATTTACCCCACGGTGCGCCGCCGCCACGGATCCATGATGAAGCATCGTGAACCATATAACGATGAATAAAGAAGAAATACACACCAGTTAAACCAGCACTCAATTCAATATCTTCATCACCGTCAACATTGCCTGTATTAGTAAACGAGTATTCGATTATATGATAATCGTCATGATATTCCTGACTGAAAGCATTCATAGTCGCAACAGTAGTAATACCAATACGACTGTTATTGGAAACCGTCATTATCCTATCCGGATCCATGCTAGGATCCATCGTATTAACAAAAACATATTTTTCAAACGATTTGGCACCATCTACAGTGATCTCTGGATCAAATTTGCTAGTAATCGACTGTTCTACAGCAAAGAACTGTACATCACCACCAGAGCGGGGACCAATATGAGCGATTTTATGTGGAAATGTAGTACCATCCTCATCGGTAAAATTCGTCGCGCCCATCCAGAATGCCTGGGCCCTTGAATTACCTGCGTGAAAATCCATGGAAGGCCACATCAGCGGCGCATTGCCCCACGGTTCTTCCTCTCTATTTACCAAGCCTTCGGAATATGAACTTTGAAAGCTTCCAACATTCAGCCATTTGATAGAATACTGTGCACTTAATTCATTCAGTCCAGTTGACAGTACTAAAACAAATACTGCAAAAGCTGAAAAATAATGCTTTCTATATTTTTCGATTTTCATGTGTATCTCCTATATGTTAGGATTAACCAATTGTAGTTTATTCTTAATTCTAATTCCCTAGAAAGAGACCCGTACACCTACGCTAATTGTTCTTGGATTAAGGAACGTTCTGTGCCACTCATTGGGCATATCTATGTATGCTTTATCGTCCTTTACTTTATTGACAAAACTAGACGATGCTGCGCTCCAACTGCTTCCATCCCACCGGTACCAGTCTTTTGTATCGTGGACATAATAGAGCACATCACTAGTTTGTATAAGCGTTGGATATGGCGAATCATCCGACCCATCTGGTAAATTGGCAGCTGTAGCTACTATTTCAATCGGTACAAATCCAACATCGCGTTCTCTATAAGTTCCTGGTCGATCATCACCCTCAATATTATTATACGTCATTTCATTATCATCTACATCATCCCAGAATTCAGTTGGCATATGTAGTGAAGTCATATAGTTATCCCAATCAGTTGATGTAGGGATGCTCTCAAACGGGCCGCCACTCGGATTGTAGGGACTGAAATACATATACTTGAGATTTAGCAGATTCTGTACATCTGCGAAAACCATGACACGACTTCCGCCAAGATTGAAGTTCTTGCTGAGTCGGGCATTCAGGAAAAGGAAATCTCTCATCTGAATATTGTTGTTTACACCCGGGATTGTTGCGCCACTTGGACCAACCCATGTGAAATGCCGACCGGCGCGCCAGCCGCCATTCAGTGTTACACGGAAATCAGCCAATGGGCCCATACTCTTTGGAGCCACATATTCCAAGTTGGCTGAAGCAAAAGGTTCGGCCACTGGCTTAATTTGATAATGATCCGTAGCAGTAAGTTCATAATCTGCCTGGGTAACATCGTTCTCGTATTGTGCGCCCCAGCCAAAATTCCCCTGTGAGCGAACAGAATAGGTATAATTCAAGTAACCTCTCAAAGCACCCATATTCTTACTGAGCGAGAATTCCAGACCGCGGGTATCACTGTAGTTATAAGGCTCTGATCTGTTATAAGATACTTCGGAATCAATACTTTGATACCAAACTGTCTTAGGCTGCAGCGAACTATCTTTATAGTATCCGCCTACCCGCAATAAATATGCGCCTTGGAGAGCTTGTTCATAACCAACCTCATAGCTAACTGTCTTGGGCATTGGGTTATTTGGATCACCAATCTGATGCACTTCGCCACGCCAGGCCTGCCAGATCATAAAACTTTCCTGAGCGGTCAATTGCTGACGATACGTGCCATAATTGAAATACAGTTTGCTATTTACAGTAATTGGAAATGCAATCCGAATTTTTGGATTAAATGTTATTTGTGTTTCTGCGGCCTCTGCATCAACATCAGAAAAACGTTCGTCCCCAATTTCACCTTTTTCCTTGGCCGTCAATTCACGGGCATAATCACCAAAATTCCACCAATCTGTATTCGGATTATAATAATCCATGCTCAATCCTACAGTTGCGATCATACCTTTAAATTCCAGCTTATCTTCTGCATATAAACCAGCTTGCGTTGGTGTCTTCTGCCATTTCTGGGCACCGCGTTCAACGTGCACAATAACAGAATCGCTGGATCCATATTCCATATCATAGTCATACATAGACAACCAAAAACCAGCATTGATCTGGTTTGTGCTATTAAGCTGAGTGGTATAATCCAAATTAATGTTAGTACTTTTAACCGTTGAATTATCGCGGCCACGGGCCCAGTGACCACCAAGACGGGTTCCGCTACCCGGGTCGCTCATACCATCTGAAGTCCAACCCCAAGGTGTCCAAACTAACGAATCTTGGGCAGTTCCACCTGAGCCATACAACTGTACTACAGCATCAGGAGGACTCGCTGATCCAGGGCCTCGATTAGACCCTAAACGACGAGAGTTGGGCTCAGTAACAAATGTTTCTTCATTCATGGAAAAGCCAAGATTATAAAAAGATTTCGCATTAAGGGTGTGCGTAAACGTTGCGCCCATAATATTGGTGTTATAATCTGTTATAGCATACCTGTCCCAAGCATAAAGCACACTTTTACCGACATGATCCCCATTCTGGTTAATCAGCGTTTCCGATGGGGATATCCCCTGATTACTACTAAATACTAATGTTGAGTTAGCGCCACCAGCTCCCCATGGATACAATGGAGTACCGCCACGTTGCGGATAGGGCACACGCAACATATCCCACGCTTCGTGGGCCGTACCGGTCTGCTCTGCAGTCTTAACAAAAGCCATCAATCTCATTGAAGAGCTCAAATCATACAAAAGCTTGGCATGAACACTATTCTCTTTAAAAGAGGCGCGCGCTTGTGGATAAAAATAGGGTTCATTATTTGCCAGATAAGAAACCAGAAAACGCAGGCCAGTCCCACCTAATGGCATACCAAAGGTCATATCAATAGATGAAAATGCTTCGGTTACTTCAGTGTTTTTGCGATGGTGCCAGTCAAACACATCTAACCAATCAGACTTAGTCAACAGTGTATCTGAACCTGACGTACCAGCCATATGGGCATCCCAGCCGGTAAATACAGGGTACTGCGATTGGTAATAAACATCCCAAGCACCGCCAGCTGTCCCAGCTGAGTTCATTGTTTCATCTTTATACGGTTTCCACCAGTAGGCGTCTTCATCTTTTACAATTTCTCCATCTCCTGCGAATGACATGCTGTTGGCTGGTGATTGATTTATTAAAACGTCCAGGATCATTCTATCCCGAGGATCCTTGGTCACTATATTAATAGCACCGCCACGGGCATTACCCACAGAGGCGCTCATACCGCCAGTTTGTATCTGCAGTTCATCTACTGAAGTCAATGCGATTGCGGTTGTGGGTGTGCCATCACGGCCACCACGCGTACTGATACCATCAACAACAAAGGCTGTTTCATTTATACCAGAGCCCCTGATTGTCATGCCTTGTTCTACACCGGCCTGCTGGCTGATAAAATCGCCAACGGATCGCACCGGAATATTTTCAATATCGCCACCACTTACATTAATAACTGTTCCAGCGACGTCAGGCTGAACAAGTGGACGCTCAGCAAGTACTTCAACTGCTTCTCCAGCTACCGCTTCCACTCCAGTAGAGAAATTAATTGTTGTGGTTAAATCAATAAAAACACGGACGTCTACCTCAACGGCAGTTTTATAACCGATAATTTCCGCACGCATGGTATATGTGCCAGGCGCAACATTCAAAATAAAATATTCACCGCTTTCATCGGAGGCAGCACCCATGTTGGTCCCATCAATCAGAACATTGGCACCTACAAGGGCTTCACCACTGGCTTCATCCGTAACAGTACCTCTGACTTTTCCTGCGGTTTGTCCAAAAAGACTACCAGCCATAAAAACTGTAAGTGTTAAAGCAAGCGTTATTTTACTGGTGTAACTATTACGATCCGTCATTTTGTTTTCCTCCATGTGAAAATTGTTTGAAAGAAGCTTTCAATTAATGAATTCTTTGCGCAATCAAGCGCTGTTGGATAGCTGTTTTGGTTGGGCTACCGACCATTGAAGGCGAACTTCGTAAATATCTTTGCTACGAGTCAAGAAAAAATTATAATTAACATACAATTTAATAATAGCACACAGTTATACTATATACATTCGGAATAATAATAATAAAATATGTATTTACTCATTCATATAGTTATTTATCACGTATCGCGCACACCCACTTTTGACTAGTCAATGAAGATTTGTACCCTGAGGTCATAATTATAATGTAAGTTTTCCCAATCTTGATGGGCGCAACGCCAAACCAATTGTATCCTTATCCAACCCTAATATACCGGGGAATAAACATACTGTTGCTTGTTGTATTATTTAATAATTCCTGTAGTAATAGTAAGGAAAAGCAACCATCAGCAATGGCTGTAAATGCGCAGAAAAATAAGGTGGCGAAAATAAACTTTGCTGAAGTAACCTCGGAATCCGGGCTGGGAAACTTTTACCATGATAATGGATCCTTTGGGGAAATGTGGTTCCCAGAACAAATGGGTTCTGGGGGTGGATTCATCGATTATAATGATGATGGCTGGGTTGATATTCTGCTGGTAGGCGGCGGGGGCTGGGCAAATCATACCAAACGGAACATCAAGACCTTATGGCTCTATAAAAACAATAAGGATGGTACTTTCAGCGAAGTAACAGAAGAAACAGGTCTCGGATTCATAAATACATACGGACTGGGTATCGTAGCTGCTGATTACGATAATGACGGCGATCAGGATATATTCCTGACATCATTAGACAGAAATATACTGCTCAGGAACCATGACGGAATCTTCAACGATGTAAGTCAACTGTCAGGTTTAGGAAATAGGATAGAATGGAGTAGTTCAGCCATATTTTTCGACGCTGATAAGGACGGTTGGCTGGATCTATACGTTGGGAATTACGCTATCTGGTCCCCTGCCAGCGATCTTTGGTGTTCTTTAGATAGTAAAACGAAAGTGTATTGTCCTCCAGAAATGTATACAGGGCTACCCAGCAGATTTTACCATAACAATGGTGATGGTACATTTTCTGATCATACGCAAATTGCCGGATTTCTACCTGCCCCTGGGAAATCATTAGGGGTGGTTCAGCTTGATTACAATGATGATGGCTGGCCTGACTTGGCCGTAGCCAACGATGGTGAGCGAGATTTACTATATCAAAACAATGGTGACGGCACATTTACTGAAAAAGGTACCGAACTGGGTATGGCTTACGGAGAAAATGGCGAAGCCAGGGCTGGTATGGGTATCGATGCCGGTATTGTCGACAGCAGCGGGTATCCATCTATTTTCGTAGGCAATTTTTCCAATGAAATGATTGGTGTGTATCGTTATTCCGGTAAAGGATGGTTTAATGACCGGGCTGCCTTATCACGCATTGGGCGTACTAGTTATTTATCACTTACCTTTGGATTGTTTTTGTTTGATGTAGACTTGGATACAGATCTGGACCTTTTTGTTGGCAATGGTCACGTTTACCCCTTTCGCACCAAAGACCAGGAAGGTATTACCTATCGGCAGGTATCACAGTTGTTTACAAACGACGGTAACGGTGTATTTGCCAATGCAAACGAGATGGTTGCTGGTGTTTTGGACAACAAAATGGTTGTACGTGGGGCCGCAACGGGAGATTACGACCGCGATGGGGATCTGGATATTCTGCTTATGGAAAATAATGGCCCTGTTCATTTGTGGCGCAATAATACTGAGAAGAAAAATTTTCTGCGGGTAATTCTTGAAGGGGAAACCAGTAATAGAGATGCCCTTGGCACAAAAGTTGTAGTGAGCGTGGATGGATATAAAATGGAACGAATAATCCGAACGGGATCCAGTTATCTTTCCCAGTCAGGGCTAACGGCATCTTTTGGACTTGGAAATCACACTACGGTTGATTCACTGTCAATAATATGGCCTAGCGGGGAAATAGACACGTTTACCAATATAAAAAATAACAGAGAAATATTCATAAAAGAAGGTTCTAATCGGGCTGAGGACCTGTCGCGGAATTAATGTGCGTGATAATATCTTGGTTCAGTCTCGTAATTTGGTCCTGTATCGGGATATTCGGCTGCAGTAGCAAACAAGATCCTTATACAACCTGGGAAACATACCAAGGAGATCCGGGAAGCAACCAATATTCATCATTAGGCCAGATAAATAAAGGCAATGTTGACCAGCTTGAGATCGTCTGGGTCTATCAAACCGGGGATAGTCT
>FAXC01000191.1_pt1 | contig 20853 bp, 20 predicted proteins | sample 734421 | NCBI WGS metagenome assembly FAXC01 (sample SAMEA3597868, study PRJEB11362) | hydrothermal vent metagenome | biome: marine hydrothermal vent biome; feature: marine hydrothermal vent; material: ocean water | place: Atlantic Ocean | collected 2010-09-19/2010-10-04 | reverse complement strand
GTAATTTTTTTGAAGACATCACTAAGTTTTGACATCAAATTCCTGCATCTCTTCTAATAATCTAAAGTAATTATCCTCACTATCACAATCAAAGACCACTTCCGGCGAACCGATTGATACACCTACTACATCATCTGGATATTGCTTCAATACTTTTTTACAGCCACGATCTCCAGTTGAAGACAATATTTCTTGAAAATACTTTTTGGGAAAAATCACCGGATTAGCCTGACGTTCCTCATAAATCGGATATATAATATGTTGTCCGTTGAGCATAATAAACTCATCAATCAACAAGGTTAAAGTATCCTTAGATATCATTGGCATATCGCCTAAAACAATCATATTTCCATCAACATTTTGAGGCAAAGCAGACAGCCCCTCATAAATAGAACTGGCCATACCTGATTGCCAATGAGAATTATAAATAATATCATTTATTGCTGTAGGGATTGCTTGAGTCACGAGATCACTTTCAAACCCTGTTACAACTACAACTGGATCGAGCCCTGCTGTCAAAACCGTATTACAGACATGGCTGATCATGGGTATTTCATTAATGGGCAGCAGCAGTTTATTTCCATTTTCCATCCGGGAAGATTGTCCTGCCGCAAGAATTATTGCTGAAACTTTCACGCTATTGCCTTAAAGGATTCTTTCTTATCCAGTTGGTTTAAAACACGTCCCAATTCAGTTAAACTATTCAAGTTGTGGATGGGTAAAAATTTATCCACATGGGGCAATATTGTTTGAATACCTTTGGTAAGCGGTTGAAAATCCGAATAACCAAGATTCGGGTTCAACCAGATAACACAGTGGCAGCTGCGGTGCAACCGATCTGCTTCCTTATTCAGCAGTTCAATATTGCCTGTGTCCCAGCCATCGCTTATGATTAATACCACCGCTCCGCCATTAAGCACTCTGCGAGCCCAGGTACGATTAAATGCTTCCAATGTTTCCCCTATTTTTGTACCACCTGACCAATCTTCTACTGAATCATTAGTTAAATCAAGGGCATCATTGACATCCTTTTGTCGTAAATAATGTGTAATCCGAGTTAAACGAGTACCAAAAGTAAATGCCTCAATATGCTTATTAACTGAATGAATGGTAAAAATGAAATGGAGTAAAATCCGCGTATAATGATCCATTGAACCACTGATGTCTGTGAGTACTACTAAAGGCCTTACTTTTGTTTTTCTTTCTTTCCACTGCAATTCTATAAAATCTTGCGTAGGAAATATATTTTTACGAATCGTACCGCGAATATTCAAGCGGTGGGGGGTTCGTCCTACATGTAAACGACGCAGTTTTCTTTTCCCGAACTCCCATTTCCATTGACTGATAAATTTCTTAGCCTCTTCCAATTCATCGGCGGTGTAAGCATCAAAACGTTTGCTCCTCAAAATTTCTTCCGGGCTGTAAAGGAAAACATCAAGCATTTTTTCTTCGTTATCTTCTGTAACGTTTTTTTCTTTCTCTTTCAGATTTTCTAGGCGATTATTATAAAGTTCTTTTATTTGGTCTTTCATGCTCTGCAGTTCTGCCTGGGACAAACGGGATTCATATAATTTGCGAAGGATTTCAGATACATTTTCGATCCGATCAGGATTGCGCCAGTAAAGATCAAATAATTGATCAAATAATGGAATGAACTTGTGATCCGTAATAAGACAGGATTTTAGTGCCTGGCGAAAATCTTCTCGATTTAACAGGTCTATTTTTGAACCAGCAGCTATGGCGGTCATGATTTCTCCAGTACCTACACTATAACCAGCCTGACGAAGGAACCGGCCAAATACAGTTATCGCATTATGGAGTTGGGATTGTACTACTGTATTCACAGCAATTGTATTAAATAGAAATCAGATTAGCTTCTGCGAAGGCGCGCTGGACCAAACCATGGGTAGTATCGTTATCCATTTTTTCAATATCATCCTGATATTTGAGAAGTGTACCCAAGGTATCGGATGTTATTTCGGCCGATATTTCCGTTGTGCCTAGCTTTATCAGCGCATTGGCCCAGTCAATCGTTTCGGCAATACCAGGTAGTTTATAAAAATCCTGCTGGCGTATAGCCTGAACAAAAGCCACAACCTGCTTGCCTAGAGAATCTTGGACATCGGGAATTTTACGTTTGATAATTTCAAACTCTTGCATCGCAGATGGATAATCGATCCAGTGGTAAAGACAGCGCCGCTTCAACGCATCATGAATCTCCCGGGTACGATTGGAAGTGACAACTACCACCGGCGGATTTGTCGCTTTTATTGTACCGATTTCAGGTATTGAAATTTGGAATTCCGAAAGTACTTCTAGTAAATAGGCTTCGAACTCTTCATCCGCCCGATCCAATTCATCGATCAATAATACAGGTGGATTATCGCCGCTATAATCAATGGCCTGGTATAGTGGTCGTTTAATCAAAAATTCTGGGCCAAAAATTTCTTTAGAAATATCATTTTTACTAGTTTGTCCCTCCGCTTCCATCATGCGAATCTGTAAAATTTGTCGAGAATAGTTCCATTCATAAATGGCATTATGCACATCCAAACCTTCATAACACTGCAGCCTAATTAGATCAGTATCTAGAATTTTGGCCAATACTTTCCCCACTTCAGTCTTGCCAACACCTGGTTCACCTTCAAGAAAAATGGGTTTGTCCATTACTAGGGATAAGTAAATCGATGTAGCCAAAGATCGATCGGCTATATAATTATGCTTTTCCAGCAAACTCTGAACATTTTCTATAGATTGGATGTTCTTCAAATTCATAAAGGCTAAAGTAGGTCTATATCGCCTAAATGTCAATGGAAGGGAAATAAATAGGATCGTTATTACTTGATTATTATTTGGATTCTATCTACACTTCATTGCCCTGTTGGAGGGGTAGCCGCACCTTAATAGTATAGAAATGGAGGCGTACTATGATACCAGGGTCATTTGATTATCATGCACCTGCAACCTTGGATGAGGCCATCAAGCTCCTTGACGAACTTGGTGAAGATGCCAAGATCCTTGCCGGCGGACACAGCTTGATCCCCATGATGAAACTTCGGCTTGCAGAGCCAACTAACCTGATCGATATTAATGGACTTTCTGATCTCAACTATATTAAAGAAGAGAATGGGTACCTTTGCATCGGCGCTATGACACGCGAAGCTGCGCTTGAGACATCAGATTTGGTTGCAGAGAAATATCCTATATTAAAAGACACTTCGGAGGTCATTGCAGACCCATTGGTCCGGAATATGGCGACTGTTGGCGGCAATATTGCCCACGGTGATCCAGCCAATGATCATCCGGCAACCATGGTCGCTCTTGGCGCTGAAGTTGTCATTAAAGGACCCGGAGGAATTTTAGGTGGCCGGGAGCGTACAATCGCAATCGATGACTTTTTCAAGGGTCCACTAATGACAGCACTTGAACAAAATGAAATTCTTACCGAATTAAGAATCCCGGTCAATGGTGGCAAATCAGGTGCTGCATATAAAAAGTTGGAACGAAAAGTAGGTGATTATGCCATTGCCGGTGCGGCCGCCGCACTTCAATTTGATGGCGATAACTGTTCTAGCGCTGGTATTGCCTTAACCAATGTAGGACCTACGCCTATTCGGGCCACAGAAGCACAGAATGCATTGATTGGGACGTCCGTATCCAGTGATGACATTGATAAAGCGGCAGAATTAGCTGCTGCTGCTTCTCAACCTGTTGGCGATCATCGCGGGTCAGAAGAATATAAAAGGGCTGTTGTTAAAGTTTTAACGGCCAGAGCAGTACAAACCGCAAAAGACAGAGCGGAAGGAGGTTCGTGATGGCAACCCAATCCATTACAGTCAATATCAATGGAGATGCAAAATCAGCTGAAGTTGAAGATCGTTTATTACTGGTTCATTTCATCCGGGATAACCATGGACTAACTGGGACACATATTGGATGCGACACAACTCATTGTGGCGCCTGTACAGTCTTATTGGATGGTACAGCCGTTAAATCCTGCACCGTTTTTGCTGTACAAGCAAATGGCCGAGAGGTAACTACAATAGAAGGTATGGAAGGTGAAGCGCTGCACCCGTTGCAGGAAGGATTTATGGAAGAACATGGGCTGCAATGCGGTTTCTGTACTCCTGGCATGATCATGTCATCCAAGCACCTACTAGATAATAATCCCGACCCCACAGAGGAAGAGATTCGGTGGGGCATTTCGGGTAACTTATGTCGCTGTACGGGTTACCAGAATATTGTGAAAGCGGTGCAATACGCATCCAATAAACTTCAAGAAACTTCTACAGAGTAAGGAGACAAATTATGGCTCAATGTAAAACATCCCCCGAAGTAGGCGGAATGGGACATTCCGTTAAACGTAAGGAAGACCCTAGATTTATCCGCGGTCAAGGAAACTATGTAGATGATATCGTGCGTCCGGGAATGGTCTTTATGGATATTGTAAGAAGTCCTTATGCCCATGCTAAGATCAAAAGTATTAACACTGAAAAAGCGCTGGCACACCCTGGCGTTGCTGCGGTGATTACCGGTGAAACATTGAAAGAATACAACCTACATATGATGCCAACTTTGATGTCGGATACCCAAATGGTACTTCCCATAGAAAAGGTATGCTACCAGGCTCAGGAAGTTGCTGCTGTGATTGCCACGGATCGTTATAGCGCTGCGGACGGTGTTGAACTGGTTGAAGTGGAATATGAGCCGCTCCCTGTAGTAGTCGATCCTCATAAAGCAACCGATCCGGATGCACCTATTATACGGGATGATAAGGAAGGACAGGACAGCAACCATATTTTCCACTGGGAAGCAGGGGACAAATCGGGAACAGATGAAATCTTCAAAAATGCAGATGTTACGGTTAAAGAAAATATTTACCTTCCCCGTATTCATGTTGCCTCTATCGAAACCTGCGGTTGTTTGTCAGAATTTGATTCAGTAACCGGGCGACTTACGGTCTGGATGACCACACAGGCCCCCCATGCTATCCGTACAGTACTGGCCCTGGTAGCCGGACATGTTGGACTGCAGGAAGATAAGATCCGTGTCATTTCGCCGGATATTGGCGGTGGGTTCGGCGGTAAGGTTCCTGTTTATCCTGGTTATGTGATCGCTATTGCGGCATCTGTGGTGACTGGTCTACCTATAAAATGGATTGAAGATCGTAGAGAAAACTTGCAGGCAGATTCTTTTGCCAGGGATTACCACATGACATGTGAAATAGCAGCGGACAAGGATGGTACATTAAATGGATTGCGAATCAATACGTTAGCAGATCATGGTTATGCCGATGCAGCGGCGAATCCATCCAAATGGCCTGCTGGTATGTTCTCGATTTGTACAGGTTCTTATAATTTTAAGAATGCTTTCGTGGAAGTGGATGGTGTCTATACCAATAAACCACCAGGAGGAATAGCCTACCGCTGTTCCTTCCGTGTTACGGAAGCTGTCCATGCAATCGAACGCATGGTGGATATGGTTGCTGATGAATTAGGAATGGATGCGGCTGAAATCAGAATGAATAATTTTATTCCGAAAGATGCTTTTCCATATAAATCACCTATGGGCTGGGAATATGATAGCGGTGATTACCATGGAGCATTAAAACTAGCCATGGATAAAATTGGCTATGATAAGCTGCTCAAGGAACAGGCCAAAAAACGAGAAAAGGGTGAACTGATGGGAATAGGAATCTCATCATTTACTGAAGTTGTAGGAGCCGGACCTTCCAAGGATTTTGATATTCTAGGTATCAAGATGTTTGATAGTTCTGAGATACGGATTCACCCCACTGGGAAAGTAACCGCCCGTTTCGGCACCAAATCCCAAGGCCAGGGCCATGAGACAACATATGCTCAGATCATCGCAGAAGAATTAGGTATTCCCCATTCGGATGTTACTGTTGAAGAAGGGGATACGGATACTGCACCATATGGATTAGGGACATATGCCAGTCGCTCAACACCCACCGCTGGGGCAGCAGCAGCTGTAGCCTGTAGAAAAATCAAGGATAAGGCACAGAAGATTGCTGCACACTTACTGGAAGCTGCAGAAGAAGACCTGGAATGGGAAGTTGGTAAATTCTCCGTGAAAGGCGTTCCAGACAAGTCAGTTACCATTCAGGATATCGCTTTTGCCGCTTACACTAACCATCCCCAAGGACTAGAAGCAGGACTGGAAGCCACTCATTATTATGATCCGCCTAATATGACTTATCCTTTTGGCAGTTACATTGCGGTGGTGGATATTGACTCAGATACGGGTGTAGTAAAGGTGCGCAGGTTTGTTGCCGTAGACGACTGTGGGAATATCATCAATCCTATGATCGTTGAGGGTCAGATCCATGGGGGTCTTACCCAAGGATTGGCTCCTGCTCTCTTCGAAGAAATCAGCTATGATGATGAAGGGAATATTACCGGAGGTAGTTTCATGGAATATCTTGTTCCTACTGCAGTGGAAACACCACATTGGGAAACAGCTAAAACAGTAACTCCCTCTCCCCATCATCCTTTAGGTGCTAAAGGGGTCGGTGAATCTCCAACCGTTGGTGCGCCGCCTGCGATAGTAAATGCTGTAGTAGATGCATTGTCCCATCTTGGGGTACGACACCTGGATATTCCCATGACTCCTGAAAGAGTCTGGCGTGCAATCCATAAGCAGGATGCGGCCTAAAGCTTAAAAGCAGAGAAAGCGCATGAAAGTTGAAATCTCAAAAACCTTTTCTATCCGTGCGTCCATAAATGATGTTTGGGATTTCATGACCGATATTAAAAGTGTTTCAACCTGTATTCCCGGAGCCCAATACATTGAATCCCTAGAAGATAATGAGCATTCAGTTATGCTAACTGTAAAAGTAGGCCCAATTAAATCAAGTTATCGGAGTGAAGTTGCCATTAAATCGCTAGATGAATCAAACTATACTATGGAAATACAAGGTCGTGGTACTGATACAAAAGGTAAAGGTGGTGCTAATATGGAAATGACAGGAAAACTAATTGATAATGGTGATGGCACTACTGGAGTGACGGGTGATTCAATGGTCACAATACAGGGCATGCTAGCTCAATTTGGTTCACGAATGATTGAGGACGTATCAAACCAGCTATTTGTGCAATTCACTGAAAATTTGTGTACAAAATTAGAAGGAAATGATAACAATATTGAAATCAATCAACAACCAGATTCAGATAATTCGTTAAGTGGTACGGCTGTTGTTGGGGCAGCCATAAAGGGTGCGGTTGGGAGAATCATGAGTATATTTAATAAAAAATAATGGCAAAGCAATTTAACTGGATACAACGTATAGCTGAACTTGAAAAGGCGGGCAAACCTTTTGCAATTGCAACTGTTATTGATACTGTCGCACCTACATCCGCTAAACCTATGGCAAAGGCAATTATTAACGTTGATGGTAAATTAGAGGGCTGGATAGGCGGCGGTTGTTCTCAAGATATTATTATAGAAGAAGCGCTTAAATGCATCAATACTGGGAAATCCGTCCTAATTCGACTAAGTCCAAATGAATTAAATGATGAAACACATTCTTTTAAAAAAAATTTTCTCATGGCCTGTGAAAGTGAAGGAACATTAGAATTTCATCTTGAACCAGTATTACCAATGAAAAAAATGATAATATACGGCACTACACCTTCAGCAGAAACTCTAGCGAATATGGGCAAATTATTGAACTATGATATCGTGGTAATGGGTAAAGAGGCGAATAAATTATTTTTATCAGATGGTATAAACACCCGTAAGGAATTTGAATCAATTGATGGTGTATCTTATGCAATTGTAGCCACCCAAGGAAAAGGCGATATGCGGTCCATTCGATCAGCAATTGCTTCTAATCCCGAGTACTTGGCACTTATTGCCAGTAAAAGGAAGGGCGATAAGTTAATAAATCGCCTCTTGAAAAAAGGGACAAACAAAAATAAATTGAAAAAAATTAAATATCCTGCCGGACTTGATATTGGTGCAGTCACACCACAGGAAATAGCAACTTCAATTATGGCTGAGATAATTCAATTAAGCAGACCGGACCTTGAAGAAGAATTGGTAATAGATTTTATGCAAGTAAAAGAGGGACAGGAAAAAGACCCTATTTGCGGAATGGGTGTTGATCCAAAAAATGCTGAGCATCTAACTGAATACAAGGGTGAAAAATACTATTTCTGCTGCAGTGGATGCCTAGAAAAATTTGAATCTGAACCTGCAGTTTACGTATAAAAATTAATTTTTTCTTATAAGACCATTCTAGTATATGGTCTCTACAAGTCTTTTATTTTATTTATTCAGTTTCGGTTTGAATGCTTTCCCTATTTCAAGATTGCTCAGCGTTTCTTTAATTTCACCTAGTATAGCAGGATCGTCAATCGTGGATGGTATCGTAGCCTTCCCTTCATCTGCCAAACTGCGGATGGTTTTTCTCAGAATTTTACCTGACCTGGTTTTGGGTAATCTTTTCACAATCGCAGCCTGTTTGAAATTCGCAATGGCACCAATATTGCTGCGGATAATTTGTACCAATTCAGGAACTAAAACATCATTTTCAATTGTGTACCCATCCTTAAGGACAACAAAACCAGCTGGAACCTGCCCCTTGAGTTCATCTTCAATCCCCAATACGGCACATTCAGCGACTGCTTCATGGCCCCCAATCAATTCTTCCATTTCGCCAGTGGACAATCTGTGACCTGCGACATTAATAACATCGTCTGTTCTCCCCATTACAAATACATATCCATCCTCATCCTTATAACCACCATCACCGGTTAGATAGAATCCATTAAAATCAGATACGTAAGATTGTTTATAGCGCTCATCATCATTCCATAGTGTAGGTAAACATCCAGGCGGTAATGGCAATTTAATAACGATGCTTCCAGTATCGCCTGCTTTGGTTTCCACCCCATTCCCGTCAAATACTTTCACATCGAACCCTGGTACAGGTAGTGTAGCGGATCCCATTTTTATTTTTTTCAATTTTGTACCCAACATATTAGCACAGATTGCCCAACCTGTCTCTGTTTGCCACCAATGGTCAATCACCGGACAGGACAACATACTGGATAACCATTCATAAGTTGGTGGATCAAGGCGCTCTCCAGCAAGAAATACAGATTCTAACATTGACAAATCATAGCCATCTTTATAATGTCCTTCCGGATCTTCTTTCTTGATAGCTCTAAAGGCTGTCGGTGCTGTGAAAAAGGATTTTACCCTGTGTTCTGACATTACCCTCCAGAAAGCGCCAGGATCAGGTGTCTTAACCGGTTTACCCTCAAATAGGATCGTTGTACAACCGCGAATCAAAGGCGCATAAACAATGTAAGAATGACCAACAACCCAACCCACATCTGAAGCAGCCCAATATACATCCCCCGGATGTACATCATAAATGGCTTCCATACTGTAATTTAGCGCAACAGCATGACCACCATTGTCCCGGACAATTCCTTTTGGTTTTCCAGTCGTACCTGAAGTGTAAAGTATATATAAAGGATCTGTAGCCTGTAAGGGGACACATTCGTGGGGACTTGCCTGATTTAGAAGTTCCTGCCAATCGTGATCTCTACCTGCTACCATTGTGCAATCTGCTTGGGGACGCTTTAGAATTACTGTATGTGCCGGCTTATTTTTAGCGGCTTCAATAGCAGTATCGAGAAGTGGCTTATATGGAATTACATTTGTGAATTCGATGCCGCAGGTAGCGGAGACAATCACTTTTGGTTTGGCATCATCAATGCGGACAGCTAGTTCATTGGCGGCAAAACCGCCGAACACGACTGAGTGAATCGCGCCTACTCTCGCACAAGCCAACATGGCGATAACTGATTCAGGCACCATAGGCATATAAATGATAACACGATCTCCTTTTCCAACTCCAAGATCCACCAATGCACCGGCAAAAAGTGCAGTCTGTTCCAAAAGTTGATCATAAGTAAATGTCTGTTTTTGGTCTGTAACAGGAGAATCATAAATAAGTGCAGGCTGGTTCCCCCGGCCATTGTTCACGTGTTGATCAAGTGCTAGATAGCATGTGTTAAGGGAACCACCTTCGAACCAGCGATAAAAACCACGTTCATCCTGCGTTAGTATTTTTTCCGGAGATTTAATCCAATCTATCTTTTCAGCCTGTCTGAACCAGAACTGCTCTGGTTTTTCGATAGATTCCTTGAATTCATTGGAATAAGACACTACGTACTCTTACCGATGATCTAGGTGATACATATATATCATAAATATCCAGATCAAGTAAAGAATCCCAAGCAGGAAGGAAGAGATGTGATCTCACCCATCTCTTTCTTACCTCCAGATCTTTAATTATGCCCTAGAAGCTGCTTCTACTATAGCTCGCTTTGCCATTACACCACAAAGATGGGTGCGGTAATTAGCAGAAGCCGACAGGTCACTGAGCATTTCTTGACCATCAGAAACTTTTGCGGCTGATGCAGCAACGGCATCATCCCCCAGATCAGACCCCTGCAGAGTTTCTTCCGCTACCGAAGCCCGAAAAGCATGGTCTGCGGCACCAGTAACACCAATTCGGCAAGAAGAACAGGAACCATTGGATTTAGAAACAAGTGCACCTACACCTACTACTGCATATCGAGAAGACGGATTGAAGAACTTGGTATATGCTGCTCCACTACTAGCACCTATTGCTGGAACCTGTATTTCCGTAATGACCTCGCCATCATTCAATGCCGTTTCGAAAAGCCCCGTAAAAAAGTCATCCACTACAATAGATCTACTACTGGTTACGATAGTTGCTCCGAGCGCCATTAAAATACCTGGATAATCGGATGCAGGATCAGCGTGGGCCACATTTCCACCAATTGTCCCACGGTTACGCACCTGTGGATCGCCAATCATACCTGCTGCTTCAGATAACGCAGAACAGCCATCTTTGACCACGTCAGAGCTTCCGACTTCTCTGTGGGTTGTTAAGGCACCAATTCGGATCGTATCACCATCCCGGCTGATCCCTTTAAGATCATCAATGCCGGAAATATCGACAAGCGTTCCTGGATCGGATAGGCGCAACTTCATTGCCGGTATGAGGCTATGCCCCCCAGCTAAAAAACTGGCGTCTGAGTTTTCTTTCCACAACGATTCAGCTTCATCTATTGAACTGGCGCGATGGTAATCAAAATTTGCTGGATGCATAGCTTAACCTCCATTAGTTTGAATGATGTTCCAGATTTTTTCCGAGGTGAGCGGCATATCAATATGTTTCACTCCATAATCGGACAATGCATCAACTACTGCATTAACCACCGCTGGTGGAGAAGTAATGCTGCCCATTTCTCCTACGCCTTTAACACCGAGTGAATTACTGGGGGACGGAGTCTCAATGCGGTCAGAATCAATCATAGGGAAATTATCGGCCCGGGGCATAGTATAATCCAGCATCGAACCAGTTACCAACTGGCCTTCATCATCATAAATACCATGTTCATAAAGAGCCTGTCCAACTCCTTGGGCTATGCCTCCTACGATCTGGCCTTCTACCACCATAGGATTAATCACATTGCCACAATCTTCAACAGCAATGTACTTCTGGATTTCTACTTCTCCTGTATCCTTATCCACTTCCACCTGCACTAAATGTGCCGAGGATGGAAAGGTGAAATTACCAGGATTATAATAGGCCGCGTTTTCTAATCCAGGATCCATTCCTTCCGGAAGGCTATGCCCACTATAAGCGGCAAAAGCTAATTCGGCAAATGGTTTAGATTTATCCGGAACCCCTTTTACTTGGACACTGCCATTCTCATCATCATATACTAGGTCATCTTCAGACACTTCCATAAGATGAGCAGCAAGTGTAACCAGTTTATCCCTTATACCTTTGGCGGCATTGGAAAGTGCCTCTCCCCCAACCGCCGCACTACGGCTGCCATAGGTACCCATTCCCTGGGTTACTAAATCCGTATTGCCGTGAACCACATCCACATCAGCTACATCAACGCCCAGTTTGTCAGCAACGATTTGAGCGAAAGTAGTTTCATGACCCTGTCCGGTCGTTTGGGATCCTGTGAATACACTTACTTTTCCCGTAGGATGCACACGAATTGCGCCGTGTTCCCACATGCCACCATAAAAACCCAAAGCACCTACTGTTGCAGCTGGCCCATAACCACTAGCTTCTACAGAACCACCTACACCAATGCCGACAAGCCGGCCATCTTCCTTGGCCTTTTCCTGAGCGGCACGCATGCCTTTGTAATCCCCATTTTCTTCCAGCTTATCAAACATGGCGTGGTAATCGCCGCTATCATATAGGAATGCGACTGGTGTCTGGTAGGGAAATTCATCTTTTCCGATGAAGTTTTTCCGCCGTATCTCAATAGGATCCATCTTTAGTTCCTGGGCAGCAACATCTACCAAACGTTCCACCAGGTAGGAAGCTTCTGGCCTTCCTGCTCCTCGATATGCATCCACCGGGACTGTATTGGTTAACGTCCCTGTGGTCTCACCCCAGATCCCAGGATTCTTATATAGCCCGGAAAATAGTGTAATGCAGATGACCGTTGGAATCAATGGTGCGATACTAGACAAATAAGCACCCATATCCGCGTGAAGTTCCGCATAAAGACCTGTAATTGTACCATCACTTTTCAATGCAAGTTTACAGTTCTGGACATGATCACGACCCTGAGAATCAGTCATGAAGGATTCGCTCCTAGTCGCAACCCATTTACAGGGTCGATTGATTTTCCTTGCGATCCAGGGGACGATCACTTCTTCTGGGTAATGAAAGATCTTACTTCCAAATCCACCGCCTACATCCGGGGAAATGACCCGCAGTTTATGCTCATCTAGCATAGGCAAAGTAACAGCGCTAAGACCAAAACGGATAATATGCGGATTTTGGCTGGTGGTCCAGACTGTCATGTCCTCTGTGGCAGCAGTCCATTGGGCAGCACAGGCTCTCGGTTCCATTGCATTTGCTATCATCCGTTGATTGATCAGATCCAGTTTCACTACATGGTCCGCTTCTTCAAAAGCCTTATCACAGGCTTCTCTGTCTCCCAAACCCCATTTGAAGCTGATATTGTTTTCGATTTCATCATGAACAAGTGGTTTTCCATCTTCAGTGGTGGCCTTAGCCCCTATGGTAGCTTCCAGTACTTCATAGTCCACTTCGATTAGTTCCAGTGCATCGGCAGCAACATAGGGATCTTCTGCAACTACAGCAGCAACACTATCACCAACATGGCGCACCTTGTCTGGAACCAGCGGCCACCGATCCGGAATCTTGTTATCGGGTACTTGCCAAATAACAGGCATCTTACCTACACCACCATCAATGAGGTCCTGGCCGATGAAGACATCGATCACTCCATCCATTGCTTTGGCTACATCCGTATTAATACTTTTTATCTTGGCATGAGCATGTGGGCTTCTAAGAACAGCAACGTGAGCCATATTAGGAAGTTTTAAATTGGCTACATATTTCCCTTGACCCTGAATAAACCGGGGATCTTCAACTCTTTTTACACTTTTTCCAATATGTTTACCCATTATGATCCTCCCTTCATTGAATGAGAAGCGGATTGAACAGCTTTCACAATATTCTGATACCCTGTACATCGACAAATATTGCCTTCAAGGCAATGACGAATTTCTGACTCTGAAGGTTCTGGGTTTTGATCCAACAAACCAACACCAGCCATAATCATTCCGGGAGTACAATAACCGCACTGCAGTCCGTGTTCATCCCAGAAAGCCTGCTGCAAAGGGTGTAGTTCACCATTTGTTGCGAGTCCTTCAATAGTAGTGATCTCACTGCCCTCAGCCTGAACTGCCAAAGCAGTGCAGGATTTTACTGCGTGACCATTCATCATAATCGTACAGGCACCGCACTGGCTAGTATCACACCCTATATTGGTGCCGGTTAATTCTAAATGGTCGCGAAGGAAATCAACAAGCAAAGTACGTGCTTCTACAGATCCACTGCACGTTTGACCATTTACGGTCATGGTAATATTGTGCGCCATCCTTAACTCCTTTTCATTTTTTTATTTACAATCGAATACTTTGGACATATCAAGCAGCCTGAGTACTCGTAATTCTTTTTTTGAAATTTTCAAAACCTTGATCCATTAATCTTTTTCCAGTAGCTTCAATCAACCGCTGGCCAACCCTGGCAATGATACCAGAAACACTACCAGTCGCAGTAAATATGAATTCTGTTCTATCATCTTGAGTGGAAAGCTGAATCTCACCTGCACCGCGCATTTGTCCCTTACTTCCATCACCATTAACATCAAACTTATAACCATTGGGCGGATCCAAGTCGAATAGAGCCAACTTGGATTTAAATTGGCCTTTAATAGGGCCAATTTTTATTTCAATATTTGCGTCAAAGTTGTGATCACCAATGGGATCTAAGGATTTACAATTCGGTAAGATTTCAGCAAGTGTATCAGGGTCCAGAATGGCTTCCCACACATCCTGCTGGGGAATATCCAATGTATATTTTTTCTCTAACTGTATAGCCAAATAACAACCTTCCACTGGTAGATATTTGGTATGCGGTATTATTTAAAGAAAGATATGTGGTACCCCTTATAAGATTCACTTAAAATGGGCATAACAATGTATTTGTACAAAAATTAAATTTCAATAGAAATCGTATTTATAATTGTAATTAAAAGCGTTTTATTCGCCGATTAATTTCTTCTGTTACTACTCTGAATGGACACATTCGCTGGGGACCCGTTCACCAGTAGTGAGTAGTGCCCATTTCCAGATTGGTACATGTTTTTTTAGTTCAGCGATAAACCAAGTCATTGCACTCAAGCCTTCTTTCCTGTGTTTAGACCAGATCACTACGTGGAGACTTATTTCACCAATACCAATTTGCCCAACTCGGTGCCGACAGAATAAATCATGGATGGAAAATTTACTGACCGTTTTTTCCGCTAATCTATTTAATTCGGTTTCTGCCATCCCTTCATAGTGTTCATATTCCAGTGCCAGTATTGGTTCGCCGTGTTCGGTGGACCTAACACGACCATTAAATACAATTTCAGACCCATCATTACGCCGTGAATCATCCGCAGGAAAGGGAACAATTTGGCTAGGAACGATCTCTGTTACGATCATTCAGCCTCCTTGCACTGGTGGTATAAACGCCACCTCATCACCATCCTCCAATGGGACTGGTTGAGAAACATAATCTTTATTTACAGCAGTGCGAAGGGTGACATCATCTAGTGCACCAGCACTTTTTTCTCGAATCATTGTTTCAAGGTCTGCTGTGGTTGACCCTGGATTCAAGTCTAAAGCGAGTTCACTTGTTCCGACAGCATATTTTACTTGAGAAAAACATTTGACAAAGACTTTCATGTATTTGCTCCAACATTTATGGTATTTGTTTCATGAGTTATACCATCATAGAGAAGCAATTTACCGCTTAGGTTTGGTTTTATACCGATAATGATCTTTACTGCTTCCAGAGCCTGAATATTGCCAATTATTGCAGGAAGCATACCGAGGACACCTGCTTCTGCGCAAGTGTCACCACCTGCAGGATCTGGGGTGAATATATCTTCGTATCCGGGGCCACCATTATGATTTAACACTGCAACTTGCCCTTCAAAACGATATAAACCACCATACACCATGGGAATACGTGCAGTTTTCGAAATATGATCAATCACCTGCCTGGTTTTTATATTGTCTGTTGCGTCAATGATCACATCCGCATCCTTAAGTAATTCCTGTCCATTGGATTCATCCAGGTATCTGTCCTCGGCAATAACCGTTAGTTTTTCATTAAGCTTTTTTAAACTTTTACGTGCTATAGATACCTTCGCTTGGCCAATATCATTTATATTGTAAAGCGGTTGCCGATGAAGATTGGATAATTCTATCACGTCACCATCGATTAATTGCAGGTTTCCTACACCAGAAGCGGCCAGTGTCTGGGCGGCAGGACAGCCCAGCCCCCCCATACCTACAATGGTAATTTTTGAATCCTGTAGTTTTCGCTGACCAGCCATCCCTATTTCTGGTAGTATAGTCTGTCGTGACCAGCGACTCAGGTCCATATTATCTGCCTGATAGGCTTCCCATGATTGCACGCCACCAAGCAAACTGTAGGCATTTTCAAGGTTTTGGTTAATAATTAATTCTTCTGTTAGTACGCCAAACTGACAAATCAAAACAAGTGGTTCTTTTTTTCTAGTAGGCAAGTCCTCTGCACTGGCTGTTATCGCTTCCAATCCACTAATTGGGAAATGATGCCGTTGTTCTTCCAGCCGAATATCTGCTGCTATAAATGATCTACCTGCTGAGACCCACTGCTGCAGTTCGTGCGGGGTAATAATCATTTGATCGATTTCCAGGGTAAAAGACGAACGCGGATTTGAGCACCCTTTGTTAGGGGTATATCTCCCGGATCAGCAACTATGATGCAGTTTGCTTCTAGAGAAGAGGTTAGCATGTGGGATCCAACCTTTTTGGACGGTGCACAAATCAATTGACCATCTTCTGACCAGGTGTTACCAAAAAGATATCTGGTTTTCACTGCATCAAGAGGAAAAGATTCATCTAGTACAGCAGAAATTGTGCTCGCCCTTGATTGCCCGGTCATGCTTTCCAATACCGGCCATACATATTCCATAAAACCGATGAAAGCAGATACAGGGTTACCTGGCAGTCCAAAAATCAATGCGGTTGAATTACTTCCAAAAAACAATGGTCTCCCTGGTTTTTGGGCTACCTTCCAGAAATGTTCCTTAACACCCAATTCCATGAACACATCCCGGACATAATCGAACTTTCCCATTGAAACGCCACCGGAAGATATGACCATATCGCAACTGTCAAATGCATCAGCCAAAAATGTTTTCAAGGAATCCTTATCATCCTTGATTACATTCTTTAAGACGACTTCAGCGCCAGCACGCCTGGCTAGATCTTCAAAAACGTATATATTTGAATTGTAGATCTGTCCCGGTAACAAATCATTCCCCGGTTCAACCAGTTCATCCCCTGTTGCGAAAAGAGCCAGTTTTGGTTTGCGGTAAACCTGAATATCCTTATACCCGAAAGTTGCCATTGTTCCAATCTCAGCTGTTGTAATGCGGGTGCCATCGTTTATCAGCAAGTCTCCTAAATGGATTTCTTCTCCTTCTCTGCGGATATGTTGTCCTTCTTTAACCTCTGTATACATTTGCACTTCAGGGCCACTTTCATATCCACTACTATCTTCAACGATTACAATTGCATCTGCACCTTGAGGGATAGATGCACCTGTCATACATTGGGCACATTGGCCCGTACTTACCACCACATCACCTGGCGATCCAGCAGAAACAACACCAACCATTTTTAGATCAATTGGACTTTTTTTACTTGCACCTTTTGTATCTGACGCCCGGACAGCAAAACCATCCATGGCGCTGTTATCGAAACGCGGCTGGGGAAAAGATGCGATTATTTCTGCAGCGAGAACTCTTCCTACCGTATCATTGATTGAAACCATTTCCAGCGCAAGCCTCGTAATGTGATCATCAATGATCTTGTGCGCTTCAGCAACTGAGATCATGTCCATAACCCCACTAGGCCTAACACCCTATGAACAGCAGCAACAACCAGCACTACTGCCAGAAGTCGTCGAATCGTTTGATCTGAAGCGTGGTTTGCACCAAACCGAGTCCCCATAAATCCTCCAATCAGAACAGCTATCGAAAACTGAATTACCAAATCACTGTCAAGTTCAGCCTGTCCTGAACTAAACGCCCCCGCAAGGCCTGCAATGGAGTTGACAATGATAAAGAACGCACTGACCGCTGCAGTCGCCTTAGGGGATGCCCAACGATTGAGGACTAGCAGAGGTGATAGGAAAATTCCACCCCCAACTCCCACAAGTCCTGATACAAATCCTAAACCTGCACCGATAGCGAGGCTAACGCTCGGTGACGGTGGATTGTAAATATTTCCGTCTGTATTAGAGGACATCACCAACCGTAAAGCAGCCCATAAAAGGGTAAGCGATAGGGCGATATCAAACAACCAATCAATTATTGGAAGATAGCCACCCACATAGGCAAACGGTATTGACGTTAGGATAAAGGGCAGTATGAGTTTCATACTGAAAAACCCCTGCCGACCGTAGTAATATAATCCCATGGATGCAACCACGAGATTAAGACAAAGGGCATGGGGTTTTAACCAGATAGCACCGTGAAATGCGAAAATTGAAAGAGATAGGACAGCCAGATATCCGGAAGCACCGCCGTGACCGACCGATCCGTAAAGAGCAGCAATAACTGCCAATGAAAAAAGAAGTTCAATCTGCAAATCCATGCTAGTGTCTTTGACCCTCTGCCATAGGAAAAACGTGTAAAAAACTAGGCATGAGCACCGCAAGTGCGTCCTTGGCAGCGCCAGGACTGCCGGGCAGGCAGATGACAAAAGTGTCGCCAATACGGCCGGCCAATAATCTTGAAAGCATCGCTGTGGAAGTTTTGATCCGTCCGTAACTGTGAAGTGCCTGCTCAACGCCAGGCAACCGTTGTGTCAACAATGGCTCAATTGTCTCAATGGTCACGTCGTGGGGCCCAACACCTGTTCCACCAGAGGTAACTACCAGTTCAAAGCCTTTACTTTTTAGTTCCTCAATAACCATCTTCAACTTTGCGCTGTCATCGGGAATTACGTCACTGTGATCAATCTGGCAGCCGTATTGGGCGAGTCCTTCTTTCAGGATCTGTCCCGAAGTATCCTCACTTTTACCTTCATGAACTGATTGCGAAAGTATGAGTACTGCTGTCTTTGGTGAAAAATTAGAGCGTTGATCACTTTTACCTCCCTTTTTTTCCACAAGATGAATATTGGAAATGGTCATGGTTTTATCAACAGCTTTACACATATCATATATGGTTAATGCTGCAGTGGCAACAGCGGTCAATGCTTCCATTTCCACACCTGTAGCTTCCGTTGTTTTTACTACAGAGTGGATAGTTATCTGATCACTACCCAGTTCAAATTCCAAGTCCACCCAAGATAAATTTAATTGGTGACAAAGAGGTATAAGTTCGGCAGTTTTCTTGGCTGCCTGAATACCTGCGATCTTGGCTGTAGTCAATACATTACCCTTGGGTAATGCGTTGTCAGTAATGGCTGCGATGGTATCAGGCAAAAGACCTATTTGGCCTTCTGCTCTAGCCGTTCTATTAGACACATTCTTATCTGTTACATCGACCATCCTCACAGTCCCTTTTTCATCAATATGACTGAATTTTTCCATGGTTACCCTCCTATTTTGGTCATCGATTGCGTAGGATTATTAGCTGTTTCCTGTGCAACCCAACCATCGATTGGTTTTTGCCACATGGCTTGTAAAAAAAGGCCTGCAATATCTTTGTCTGATCCACCTGATCGGATGGTATCCCGCACGCTGAAATTGTTTTTAGCATAGAGACAGTTTCGGATTTGACCTGTAGCCGTTAAGCGAATACGATTACAGGCACCGCAAAGATCTCTGGAATACGATGGTATAACAGCTACTTTCCCTTTGTAACCTGGCACATTGAATGTGGTGAATTCTGTGGCACTGCCCGAGGCTGTTTTAATCTCAGGAAACAATTTTATTAATTCAGCCTTTATATTTTCTGCTCTGAAAAATTTTCCTGTTTTCCAGATCTGCTGGGCATCAAAGGGCATTAACTCAATAAAGCGAACGGTCAGCGGGTAATCTTTTGTCAGTTGAACAAAGCTTGATAATTCATGATCATTGAACCCCCGCAGTGCGACAACATTAACCTTGATCGATGGGATACCGACCCCTTTCGCTGCTTCGAGACCTATGCAGGCTTTATCGATATAATCCCGGCGTGTAATTTCCGTATACTTTTCTTTTTCCAGTGTATCAATACTAACGTTTACTCCAGTTAGGCCACCGTCTTTAAGGGATTTAGCAGAATTAGCAAGCAATATGCCGTTTGTCGTCAAATTTATTGAATCTATACCAGGAGTTTCCGCCGCTCCGCTAACCAATTCTACTAGATCTTTCCGGAGTAAAGGCTCACCTCCTGTAAACCGTATCTTGTTTACGCCAAGTTTAGCGACTACTTGGATTACTCGAATAACTTCTTTGCGGGTTAGTAATTTATCTTGGGGCTCAAAGGATATGCCCTTTTCCGGCATACAATAAATGCAACGAAGATTACACTTCTCATTAACTGCGATACGCAAATAATTAAATGAACGGCCATGTTGATCCGTTATTCCCGGATCCTGTGTTACCGGATGAGTAACACTACGGTTAGTATATTTCTGCTCGACTTTTTCCATTCTCATTCCAAATTATTCCAAGTTACCCAAGGAATCGGGAGCTAATGCTGATGTTTCCCCCAGCACCGTACCGGCCTGCTACCATATTCGTATTTAGTGAACGTAGGCACACAGGCTAAGAGAATAGTATGTGTAAAAGAAATATAAGAGAAATTAGCGGTTGAACCTATATTTGAAAATCAATAGGATGAACTTTACTCTGGCTCATTAAAAAGACCACTGTTATGTTCATAGGTCTATAATATTGTGGCTATCTTTGATATTTATTCACTACTTTCAGTAGTTCAATAGAACACCCACAAAAAAAATGAAAACTCATACCATTTAGTGTTTCATGGCAGGAACAATTTTACAGGTTAATGTTAAATCAAAAGTTCCTGACGAACGAGGGCTTCCAAAATATGCTGTGAAGCATTCTTATGCTACTAAGCAAGGCCTGGATGGCGATTACAACAAATTTCGTCAAACCAAGAAAAAAGGCAACAAGAATATGGCTATTCTGGTGTATCCTATGGAAACAATACAAGAATT
>FAXC01000262.1_pt1 | contig 21087 bp, 20 predicted proteins | sample 734421 | NCBI WGS metagenome assembly FAXC01 (sample SAMEA3597868, study PRJEB11362) | hydrothermal vent metagenome | biome: marine hydrothermal vent biome; feature: marine hydrothermal vent; material: ocean water | place: Atlantic Ocean | collected 2010-09-19/2010-10-04 | reverse complement strand
CTCAATTTTACCAACGTTACCAACAATGATAATTTGGAATTTCCTCTCCTTGAGCATTTCCACCCTGGCTGTCTCATTGATCGCAGTTATGGTTGAGATATTATTTTCTTTACATACATCGGAAAATATTTCTCTTTCTTCCAATGGCATAGTAAGAGGTATCGAGGCATAAATTTCATACCCCACTCTATTTTTCATTTCCTTTATTATTGGGAAAAAATTAGGAAGGTAGTATAAGCGGTGACTTTCGAAAAGGACTGATGTCATTTGTTATTAACCCACTTTTTGTTCCTTTTGGCCACCCGATAGCTGGTTCCATGATTATCACAAAAGAAGAGGTGAATGAAATTGCTTCCCTTGCTCGACCAACTTAAACTTACGACAATTCAGAATTGAACAAAAACGTGACTATCGCACTACTAAATGTCTGAAAATAATCAGAAACCAATATTTATTATCGGCTGTGAGCGATCCGGGACCACCCTTATTCGGTTGATTCTACATAGTCATCCGAATATTGCTTTACCACCTCAGACCAAATTCCTCAAAAAAATCTACAAACGGAGACTTCAGTGGAGAAACCTGGCTAATGAGGCAAACAGAATCAAATTGAGTCACTGGTTTACGGACCATTTTGATAATCACACCAAGCTGCCTGACCTTGGACTGGAGGCTGGAGATATTCGCAAAGAAATCGTATCGTCTGCCACGTCACTGGGTGCTGCAGCAACTGGAGTCTTCAAACTCTATTCCAGAAAATTCAACAAACCCCGTTGGGGTGATAAGAGGCCCTATTACATCAAGTACCTCAAACAGCTTCTGGCGCTTTTCCCTGATGCTCAGATTATTCATGTCGTGCGTGACGGAAGAGACTGCATTGCTTCCCTTATGAAAATGCCGTGGTGGAAGAAAGATCTAGCATACACTATTCTGAACTGGCAGGAAGCAATTCAGGAAGGTAAACGCGCTAACAGATCCCTTCCAGTAGAGCAATTTATAGAAATTCGATATGAAGATTTTGTCTCTCATCCTGAGAAGTGGGCCCGTGAGTTGTGCCGGTTTCTGGGTGAGAAATACAATTCAGATATGCTCAATTTCCAAGAAATAGCAGATATAGCCGTACCGGACTACAAAATGCCGTGGCATTCCGCTACAAGGCAACCTATCTCCTCTACTGCCATCGGAAGGTGGCAAAGAGATTTGGAAAAATGGCAGGTCAGGCTGATTGAAAAAACGACGGGCCGGGAGCTTAAAGAGTGGGGCTATGGACTTAGTGATGCAAATGCTACCATACCTTTTAGAGAGCTGCTTAAATACTATAAAGGGTTTGTGGGCTATCGGTTGAATCGTTGGTTCGTTTTAGGTCTTGACCGGCTTTTATCTCTGTTGTATCCCTGGCCGCTAAGCTACAAGGCAGGCCGCAATAACAGCCCATAACGTCTCAACTAGTGAACAAAGTTTTGGCTTGATTAAAATCCTCTTCAGTATCTATTTCGTACCACGACGTGCCTGAAAACAGTACACATTCTAGTTTTAAATCCTGGTCATCAATAGCATCGGCGATGGCCTGTTCATAGTACAACTGATCCTGTCCGGATTCAATCAAATGCTGAAGTCGCGGCACAACAGCAGACGTATAATTCTTAAAGTCAAAGCTGTAAATATTGACTGTTTTATAGTATGAAGTGAGATTTGAAGGTCTACCGGGTGTGGATTTGAGATAGAACCGGTCTGTACACCCTTTTTCATCAATACTGACCACGGTTCCATCCATATTCGGCTGAAAACGATCTACAGCTATTCTATTTGGGCCTAGCATTTTTTCAAAAGCTTCCCACTTAAAAATAAGATCCCCCTCTAAAAGAATAAAATCCCGTTTCAAAGAGGGAGTAGCCATGGCCAGCGATACCACGTTATTAGTCGTTTCCCACCCGTCATTAAAAATATACTGGATTTCCATGCTGTTCCACTGCTGACCAATGTGCTTGCGGATGAAATCACCTTGATAACCGACAACCAGGATAGTCTCTTTAATTCCAGCTTGATGCAGATGCGTAAGCATTCGCGCTAAGAGAGATTTACCCTGCACTTCCAGCATACACTTGGGGCGAGCCCTGGTTCGAGAACCAAGACGAGTACCTCCACCAGCGATAAGAATAACAGCTTGTTTCAGTGGGACCCTTCCTGCTCCTCAGCTACCACCCTTGAATAGATGATTGCCCCATCGTCTCTTCTATAATCCCACTTCTCTTGCGGTGTCTTCCAATCACCGTAACGAAAAGTCAGATAATCTTCTACATGAGACGGAATAAAATAATTTTTACCCTTGAAAGTCAAGTCGTCGAATCTATCGTAAAAACGAGCTGGAACACTCTTCTTAGTATAGTGATTAATACCTCCACAGGACCAAACATATTGATTATCCACGCGAGTTGCTATAAAACAGTCCATCATCACTTCACCCTTAGCAAAAAGGTGCTTACGATTGTAAATCTTAATAATCCTAACTTCGTTGAGCTTTAACGGAGGATCTTCCTTTTCTTGATACCGTACTCGTACCAAATATCCAGCGCGCTTTATCTTGGAAATTACCTTAGTGATTTGGTTCTCATCTTCCCGGAAGACACGCAGATCCATATCATTATCCCAAGGCAGTAGTCGGTTCTCTCTATAAATACCCAGAAGCGTTCCTGCTGTCAGGACATACTTTATCCCATGATCCTCGAATATGCTGGTGACTCTTTCCAACATGCGAACGGCAATATCAGCGTTTCTGCTATCTAACTTATACTTACCGCTCATCTAATTTGGAGCGGTTCGTTATTAGATGAATTAATTACTGAATTGCACATTATACAAATTCTTGTAAATACCATTTTGACCTAATAATTGTTCATGGGTTCCAGTCTCAACAATCTTTCCACCATCTAGTACAATAATATTATCTGCATTGACAATTGTAGATAATCGATGCGCTATTACTAATACGGTGCGATCCTTCATTAAACGATCCATAGCTTCCTGAACTTTCTTCTCAGATTCAATATCCAGTGACGATGTAGCTTCATCCAAAATGAGAATCGGAGGATCCTTAAAAAGTGCACGCGCAATCGCAAGACGCTGACGCTGCCCTCCAGATAAACGTACACCCTTTTCGCCGATGATGGTATCAAATCCTTCAGGTAGTTTATCTATGAATTCCAGTGCATTGGCAGCTGCAGCGGCTTTACGAATTCTTTCAATTGGTATATCTTGCTTTCCGTAAGCAATATTTCCACTGATTGTGTCATTAAATAATATTGTTTCTTGTGTTACAATGCCCATCAATTGACGCAATGCTCTTGTTTTAAATTTGCGGATATCAACACCATCTAGTTGCACAGCGCCTTCTGTTGGTTCAAAAAAACGGGGGATTAAATCGGCTGTTGTAGACTTTCCGGCACCACTAACACCCACCAGAGCAACTACAGAACCCTTATTTAACGAGAAACTTATATCTTGTAATACTTGGACATCACCATCGTCATATTGAAAAAATACATGATCAAATGTGACACTTTCATTAAATGCAACATCTTCAATCACTTCATCACTATCTAATATGGCGGGTTGCGTATCCAGAATTCCAAAAACTCGTTCGGCAGAGGCAGCTCCAACCTGTATTTCTGCAAATACGTTACTCAATGATCGTATCGGTTGTAGAGCAGAAAACATAATTAAAATAAAACGGATAAAATCTTCAGATGTAAGTCCCTGCGCACTTAATACTTCTGTACCACCTACCCATAAAAGTGCAACACCGATAAATACTCCCATTATTTCTGTGATCGGGGGTGCAAGGCTTCGCAGTCGCGCCCTGCGGAATATCAAATTGTAGTAGTTTTTGGTCTCCTTGGTGAATCTACTAACCTCATAATCTTCCATAGCAAAAGCTTTTACTACGCGCATTGAGGTTAATGTTTCAGTGATGATATTTGTGATTCCCGCAATTTTTACTGCGGTGCGTCGTGATTTCCTACGAATAGATCGACTAATATTAACGATAACAAATCCAGCAAGAGGAATGATGGTTATAGCGATCAAGGCTAATTTCCAGCTAATGATAAATAATAAAACTGAAAATGCTATGATATTGATCGGTTCAACAAATATGCGCTGGAAACTGGTGGTTAATGCTTGGCGCATATTGGCTACATCGTTGACAACAATTGAGGTCAACTCACCACTCTTATGCTGATTAAAAAAAGAGAGTGATAATTTATGAAAATGTATATATAGTTTATTTCGCAGTTCAGTAATCAAGCGGAATTGTACGATTGTAAGCATAATATTTTTCAAATAGAGAAAAACATTCTTCAGAATAAATATGATCAAGATACTGACACATAATATCTGTAATGTATCTTTCGCGGTATCCCTAAGAATTAATCCATTTGTCCAGTATTTTAACTTTTCATTGAGGGTTAGTGATGATGATGACGCGAACTGAAATTGTTCACCAACCAGTTTGTTGAAATCGGACAAAATATTATTAATCAGCGAGGCAGTTAGCCATATTGATATGCTATTTAATAATACGTAGATAAACGCTGTGAGTGTTGATACCACCAGAAATGGCCAGTACTTTATAACTAATTTGAACAGGCGTTTATATATAGAATTTTCCATCGGTAATAATATCTGATTTCCTGCAATCAATGGTCAATTGAAGTGAATATAAGTTTATTATTATTATACCGCTATGCTTGTTTCCAAACCATTTCTTGATGGCTGATACCACCCTCATAAAAATGATCACCAATGGTCTGAAACCCAAACTTTTTATAAAATGAAATAACATGATCTTGTGCATGCAAATATACCACAGCTTCATTTATTACTTGTTCTAGGATGAATTCTACCAATGCCCGACCCACACCGTAAGTTCTTTTTTCTTGTAATACGGCGAACCTTTCCAGCTTTATCCCTTTAGTTGTTTTGCGCCAACGGGCAGTACCAACAAACTGTCCATCCAAAGTAGCCAGTAAATATTTTGCTGATTCTTCAAACTGATCTACTTCCACATGTTGCGGTACATTTTGTTCCACAATAAATACACGATGACGAATGTCCCGAACAATATCCATTTCTTTAGCATTCGCAACGATTCGAACTTTTATATCCATAACATAATTTTACCTTATCCAATAGTTAAAAACAAAGATGGTTTGAAATTCGGTTTTTACTTTCCAAATTTGATATATGCGATATAAAAGAAAACAAATCATCATCGTTGGTGACCGAGTTCTTATTCAACCGGATACGGACGAGAAAAAATCAGCTGCTGGTCTCTACCTTCCACCCAGTGTTATTGAAAAACAGGACGTACACGGAGGCATCGTTGTTGAAGTGGGCCCTGGTATCCCCGTGGGTAACCCAGACGATAGTTCCGAGGAGCCTTGGAAAACAAACAGTAATGGATATATCAGGTATATTCCCACACAGGCAGAAATTGGTGATTATGCATTATTCCTAAGTAAGGCCAGTATTGAAATAAAGGTAGAAGATCAAGACTACTTGATCTTGCACCAATCAGCTATCCTGGTACTTATCCGTGATGACCTAAATAGTCTTACAAAATAAACGAAATCATTAAATACGTAAAGTCAAAGGGTTCTTCGTTCCCATATTCCCAGTACAAAGCATATCCAAGGGACCAGTTTCCTTCCCACGGCAATTTCCTAGAAAAAATTAGATCCAGTTCGTCCCCTAATTTTTCATTGTAAACAGCATCTGAAAAATTATGGTAATGCAAATTCAAATTAAACCCCAGCAACCCCGATAATTTAGCTTTAACATTCCATTCCTTGAGCCCAAGGTGGATATTGTCACCAAAATTTTTATGTGCGTCATAATAACCATGCCATTTATGCCCGGCACCAAATGGTTTGGCAAAGCCCTCATAGACCTTAGTGGCTTGATCATCCCCGGAAATGTATTCATTACCAAATGTAACAGCATTGACTATTGGTATAAAATCTAAGTTTATTCCAATATTAACTGCCGTTAATAGTCCGTCAACATTTCCATTGGCTAGACTTCCAAATTGCAGGGCGCCTTCTGCTTCCAAAGTAAAAATAAGGAACTTTGTGTACAAACGGGATCCATAGGTATTACGGTAATAATTTTGTACACGATTCTTTTCTTTCTCTTCCGCCAGGCCGGTTCTGAAACCATAGATTTCTACAGTGGAACCTCCCAATTTATTCAGCAGATTCATACTGCGGTCAAAATAAAAACCATCGATAGTTTGATCATAGCGATCGCTGTCAAATATTTCATAGCCTTCGTTATTGATTAAATGAAATAGTCTTAAAGTGCCTTTGGGGGTTTTTCTGTAGGTTAGAAATCCTTCAAAACTACGGCCAATATTGTTCCAATTACTTTTTGCGATCAACCGCTGCTGGCCAAGCGCCAATTCAAACCTGCCTAATTGCACAGACCAATTACGTTTGAGTATGTTATTAACATGCAAGTATACCTGGTGGAAGGAAGGTATTGTTTCATCTTCTTTGGTAAGTCCAGGATTATTAGAGGAATATCCAAGAATTCTAGAATCCTGCAACTGAAGATTCATAGAAACTGGTCCATTGATCAATTTGAAAAATATTCTACTACGCAAAAGGGAATACGTTGAGGGCTCATTATAGGTTTCTGTATTAGCAACTGAGCTAGTACGGTCCTGCATCATGCGATAACGGAATTCAGCTTGCCATTCCAATTCGGATGCACTTAACAAGTACGGACAAATAATAATTAAGCTGAATATTGCTTTTTTCATTTTGGTCCCGTCCAGATTATGGGATAAATAGATTCGCCAAAAATACCGACGTTACTGTTATAAAATAATTTCAAATCATCTTTTGTGAACGGTGTCTGTGCTGAATTCCCCTTGTTAGTATTTCCGAAATAATTTGATCCATATTGTACAATGGATGTTTCATGGCGAACGACCCTTACCGGGTGCACACCAGCCTTAAGAGCGGCAATCATATCTGTATCAGCGTCCCCATAAAACAAATCAAGCTTTAAGCGTTTCATCAAGCGATGTTTAGTTGTATAACGCTTCCCTTTGATAGTTTCTTTCGGCGAAAAAAAGAGGTTCTTATTTACCCTAACAGAAAAGCCAAGTTCATCAGATAGAAACTCAGCCAGAATATTACCTTTAGTACCTGGCCTTGCCGTAATAAAAAATACGTTATGACCATTGGTGTGGAAATATTCGACTAATTCAATGGTCGGGGTGATAAACAGCGAAAAATCTTTATCATGAGAATTGATCCAACCATAATCTACTGGATCACGCTTATCATCGGGTAAACTCAAAAACACATCCCGTGAAAACAGAATTGTGTCATCAACATCAAACCCCACATTTAATATCCCTGGCTGAGCTACAACCAGCGAAAAATAAAGGATATAAATCACTATACGTTTCATAATAAATATTACATGAATTATTCGCTTAATTCTAGGGATACAGGACAGTGGTCTGAACCCACAACTTCATCATGTATATCCGCATCTTCTACATTATCCACAAAGCCTTCATTAACAAAATAATAATCGATCCGCCAGCCCACATTACGCTCACGGGCACCAAATCGATAAGTCCACCATGAATAGCGATCACCTTCCGGATGAAATAAACGAAATGTATCTATCCATCCGTTTTCTACATACATATCCAGCTTTTCTCTTTCAATCGACATAAATCCAGACGTATTCACATTTTGTTTGGGACGAGCCAGATCAATGGGGTGATGGGCCGTGTTCCAATCTCCAGTAACTACCACGTTATTCCCCGATTCAACCTGTTCATTAATAATGGGTAGAAGCTCATCATAAAAGTCCAGTTTATACTGCAGGCGTTCATCATCTTTCTGGCCATTGGGGAAATAAATATTATATAGCAGAAAATTCTCATGTTCTGTCAACAAAACCCGGCCTTCAGCATCGTATCGTTCGATGCCAAGACCTTCTTGAACATATAAGGGTTCTTCTTTACAAAATGTTGCTACACCGCTATATCCACGTCTTTCGCCGGAGTGCCAGAAAGTATGATAGCCATGATCAGTAAGAATCTCTGCTGTCAGCTGATCAACATGGGCCTTGGTTTCCTGCAGGCAAAGTATATCAGGCTGTTCCTGATCGAGCCAATCCAGGAAGCCCTTTTTTACTACTGCTCGGACACCGTTAACATTCCAGGAAATAAGTTTCATCGTTACAGTTAGTTTAGGTCATGATAGGAAATAATACGATCGTTTTTCCAGCTGTGAAAAGGTTACGGGATCATAGGTATCCAGTGACGATCTATAGCGACCGAGCCAAAAACACCAATTCCACCATCGATACCAAAACTGCGGCCGGACCCACCTTCACCGATGGTTGAACCGGAAAATTCTACTTCTCCATATCTGATAAAATAATCGAAATAATTGTTATCCATACTCATTAGATTAAGCAACAATAGATCTTCATCCCATTCCTGATAATAACTTTCATCGCAAATATCCCGGCGATATGTCCATGATTCTTCCTCAGGTTTTATGATATTTTCTTGCCAAAGGCCGCAGCTGAATCCGCCACCATAGTAATCATCGTAACCAAAATAGCCCAAATAATTACCAATATTCATAATCTGGTAATTATCAGCCATGGGCTGCCAGGTGATCTCCATGGTCTGGTCAAGTTGAAAGCTATCGGGCAATTCTTCACTGGATATCTGTGGTAACGGCGGAATGATCGTTTCCCCAGTAACACTAAGTCCCCCTGGTGTGGTTACATTCAATGTCCAGGTTTCACCTGGTTGGGGATAGAGATCATCTCCCTGGTATTGATAAACTTCAGATAATGATCCATTCAGATCAAAACTATAATCAGTATATTCAAAAAGAAATTCATTCTCTCCATTACTGACGATTACTTCCGCGTCCCTAATGATAAAACGGGAAGTGTAACTAATAAATATGTTACCGCCAATTGTATCCCTGGTCAGTGAATCAGCTGCTTCTTCCATATCAAGAGTGCGGTGTACTCTTACAAAACTGGTTAAAATCGAATCTGCAGAAAGTAGACCAAATACATTCAATACCGGATCGTGATTAGACGTTACATCTTCCCATTCCAGGTCTGGCGCTAAACTGAGGCAACCAATTAAGGTAAAACTAAGCAAACTAATAATAATGAAACGCATTACAGTTCTATCCTATATCCAGCTGTGAAAAAGAACGGAAACATAGGAACAGCAGCCCGCTCAAGACCCAATGTTTCACCTGTTAACCGATTTTCCTTGGGCCGATATTGATATGTCAGCGGATTCACATGATTGGTCACGTTGACTAACTGGAGATATCGTTCATACGGAATCCCAAATATTGATTTTTTCTGTTTCAAGCCAACGTCCAGCCGGAAATAGAAAGGCAATCGTTCTGAGTTTTTTCGCCCAACAAGAAAATTTTCATCCCAATACCAGGCAGGCATGTAGGGATCATGGTCAGCTTGCCAATGATCATACCGTCCGATCGGCGGTGTAAACGGTTGACCGCTTGATGCTTGCACCGCAGTACTAAAGTGAACGTTATTTTTTACGGATATGGTTATGTCACCAACAATATTTAATGTATGAGTACGATCATATAATGGAAAATACCAGCCATGTTTTTGAATATGTTTCATCGTTTTTGCGTATGTATATCCTATCCAACCACGACTTCGTCCTGCAGTCTTTTTGAATAATAATTCCAACCCGTAAGCATAAGCCCTGGTATCATAGAATTCATTAAATGGAGTGGTGGTTACTTGATCATCATCCTCAGTAACCTGTTGGCCTTGGTTCAAAGATATCAAATTCTCGAAATGCTTATAATAGGTTTCCGCCCGGAATAACCAGTTGTCCTCCGCTAGGTATTCAATCCCCAAGATAATATGGTCCGCCCATGGAGCGGGACGATCTGCAGGTATTCCCAACCAAAAATCGATAATGCGCAAGGTTTCATCTTCTGGATTAGCAATGGTTAAAAATTGATGATAGCGACCCAGAGCGAATTTGAGTGATAGATCCTGCTGCAGCAGATATTTCAATCCAAAACGAGGATCAAGATATAATTCATCGTGAAGCGAATAATCCATAACCCTGGCTCCTAGCTGAACAGCAAGTTTTGGTGTAATGTCCCATTTATCCTGTAAAAATATTGAAGTCTCAACCGTTTGATCCTTCATTTCCAATGGTTTGGCATAAAAGATCGTATCCAGATTTTCGTATTCAAACTCCATGCCCAGATCATAATCCACCTGTTTCACCTGTAAGCCGCCCATGAGTTGATGGTTATTAAGACCATGCCAGGAAAGTTCTGTTTCCAGCGTTTTGTCATCCACTACATCGTAAAAGTCAAAGGTAAATCGATCCATATAAGAACCAGTTTCATTGCCCATTGACCAATTACCTTCAGACTTTAAATCCATATCAAAATGAAAACGGTAACGGCTGTTGGCCACAAAAGTACGTGCTACCAGCTGAGGACTGATGAGCCAGCGCCAGGTCAGGCTATTGGTATGATTACCCCAAGGCCAATTAATACTAAAGGATTCTTTGGACTCTTCATAATAATCGGAAATAATATCATACGTTTCATATCTATCGGGAGGGAAATTAATATCCAGTATATCATCGCCGTAAAAACGGCTGTAGGTCAGGCGGTGGTCCTGGGTCAAATCCACGTTGACCTTCATTTGATAGTCATAAAAGAAATAGGGGAATTCGAAGTCGCTGGGTCCACCAGACCATGCCACGAGAGCATTAAAGAACTGGTCAAAGTAGGTCCGACGACCGGCAATCATCCAGGATCCCTTCAATCCTTTAAATTTTGGTAAGGGTCCCTCCAGCAACACTTTGCTAGAAATAAGGGATATATTCGCATGGCCTTCAAACTCTTCCGTATTTCCTTCCCGGTTAATTACATTTAATATGGCACCCATGCGACCTCCATAACGGGCCGGGAACCCCCCAGCATGAAAATCGGCTTCCTTGATTGCATCTGTATTAAACGTGGAAAAAATGCCCCCCAAATGATATGGGTTATAAACCGTAATACCATCCAGCATGATCAAATTTTGGTCTGGTGTACTGCCCCGGACGTAAAGAGCGCTGGAATAATCATTTAGTGTCTGCACCCCGGGGAGCAGCTGTACAGTACGAAAAAGATCGGGTTCGATAAAGGCTGGTGCAGACTGCAGGGTACGTAAATCGAGACTTATCCTACTGGGCTCTACCAACTGCCGCATTTTCTGCACTTCGCTAAAGACATCAACTGCTTCCCCTTCCAATACCGTTTGCTGCAATCGAAAATCGAGTCGGAGATTTTGACCGGCTTCCATTTCGAATTCCTGGGTGACCATTGCGAAACCAATGATGGAAATAACTATTTCACCAGAGTCCGCTGGCACCCTGGTTAATACATAATAGCCATCCAGGTTTGTTATTCCACCAATATTGCTATCCTTTATGAAGACGTTCGCATAAGAAAGGGGCTCGCCAGTAGCTTCATCACGGACAAAGCCGCTAATTGTTCCCGTTTCCTGGGCATAAACAAAAAGTGTAAAAATGAAAGGTATATAACGGAGTTGTTTCATCGGACTAGGCGCTAATAATAAACAATACTTGAAGAAAATTATGCATAAAAATTATAAAGTAATGAATAGAAGTTGTTAATATTAAGTTTTAATTATTAGAAAATAATCATAGTAATAATTTTGATTATGAATTGGACCAAGTGGTGGAATTATTAGGCGTTACGATGTTGATTGGTTAAGGGTTTTAGCCCTCGGCCTACTGATTATTTACCATATCAGTGTTGTTTTTCAGCCCTGGGCCTACTATATCTATTTCATCCAGAGCGCGCAACCAGTCGAAGCTATTTGGCTGGTAATGGGTATAATCAATATCTGGCGTATCCCGTTGCTATTTATTATATCAGGTATGGGTGTCTGTTTTGCCATGCGCAGAAGGAATTGGAAGGAATTGCTTAAGGACCGCGCAAAACGAATTCTACTTCCCCTTATTTTTGGTTCTTTTTTCATCGTTCCCATTAGTGGTTATTTGTACCAGAAATTCAACAATCTTGACACTATGTATTTTCCAAATGGGGGACATTTGTGGTTTCTAGGCAATATTTTTATATATGTACTAATTTTGTCTCCAATTTTCTTTTCCTTCAAGAGAAACCCTGATAATGGTTTGTTCAGATGTTTTAAATGGATACTGAAATTTCCTGCGGCCCTATATTTATTTACGCTACCATTCATTATAGAAGTAGTGCTAGTAGCTCCCCCACAAGGATTTGCATCCTATGCTAATACACCTCATGGTTTTTGGTTGGGATTGCTGGCATTTTTCACTGGTTTCATTTTTATATCTTTGGGTGAAATATTTTGGCGTGCTGTGGAAAGAATTAAGATCATTGCGCTCAGCATAGCTATTCCCCTTTACCTAGTGCGGTTACTAGTATTCCAATTGGAAGGACCCTTTTTTCTAACTGTGATCGAATCTTGGAGCTGGCTATTTGCTATTTTTGGATTCGGTGCAACATATCTTAATAAGCCCAGCAGTACGTTATCCTATTTAAGCAAGGCAGTATATCCTGTATATATTTTGCACATGATTTTTTTGAATCTCTCTGCCTCCTTAATTCTAACTAAACCTGCCAGCGTAGATATGGTTACCTACGTTATCTATGTCGAAGCTGACAGTCCTGCTCAAGAAGCAGGGTTAATCGTTGGCGACCATGTCTCAAATCCTGAGGTACTTAAGTTTGCGGAAAATAGTTCAGCCGTTCTTAATGTGACCAGAAAGGTCACCACCCTAGACATAACATTAATTCCTGAAGGCGATGGCTATACAGGAGTCCATTTTTCACCTATACCATACTTTGTCCCTATATTTTCTCCATCGGACGCAACAGTATTCAGCGGATTCTTATATTTTATTTTGGTCAATATACTTACTCTTTCCGGCTGTTTTCTAGCTTACGAATATTTCGTTAAAAAAATTGGCTGGTTCAGGCCATTGTTTGGTGTAAAAAATACCTAAATCTTCTTTCTTTTAGCATAATAGATGAATAATCACTGTTAAGATTATTTAGTTTCATTAATATGAAGCGATATCATTAATATTATTAACCTGATTAACACAACAATTAAATGGAAACAAGCAAAGTAAAAGAATTGATAACCGCCGGGTTGGCAGTCTCTCACGTTGAAGTAACAGATACTACCGGCACCGGTGATCATTTTAGTGCAGTGGTTGTAAGTGATGATTTTATAGAATTATCACTGGTGGACCAGCACCAGCTGGTCTACAAAACACTTGGTAATTACCTGACTAAAGAAATTCATGCTTTGCAGCTGAAGACATTTTCAAAATCAGCGTGGAAAAAAACAAATTTGGAGGTCTAACATGGAAATGAAAGAACAAATAATAAGTGATATAGAAACGAACCCAATTATATTATACATGAAGGGTACCAAAGAAATGCCCATGTGTGGCTTTTCTAATTCCGTTGTCCAGGTATTGAACCACTACGGTGTTGAATACAAGGATGTAAATGTACTCACTGACCCTATGATCCGGGTAAAATTATCAGAACATTCAGGATGGCCCACCATTCCGCAACTGTTTGTGAAAGGGAAATTAATAGGCGGAGCGGATATTGCTATGGAATTACACAATAACGGTGAATTGCTGGATATACTGGATACTACAACGGAAAATTAAATACATAGCTGTAAAAGCAATTGATCAAGACAAACTGATTCTATAGATTCGCCACCGCTTTTTCTTGGTTCAAAGAATTTATTGGCCCGTTCGTCTAGTGGTTAGGACTCCAGGTTTTCATCCTGGCAACAGGAGTTCGATTCTCCTACGGGCTACAAGTAAGGCTCGCCTTTGGCCAAGCCTTAGTTATATGTAATTTTTATCATGCCACTTCCTTTACACCCTGCCATTGTTCATTTTCCGATCGCGTTAATTACTACAGCGCTAATCCTGCATGGAATACAATTATGGAAGCCCAACTGGTTAGGCAGAGTTGTAGGACTGTGGCTCATGGGGTTAGCCACAATTTTTTCGATAGCAGCGGTCTTATCAGGCCAAAAAGAAGCTGCGAAAGCTGGCGAAATCGGTTACCCTACTGAAACACTTATCTTCATTGAACGGCATGAAACTATTGGTAATATTGTTGTTTGGGGTTCAATTTTATTTTTTGTTGGATGGATATATTTGTTTCTGAAATATAAGAATGACATACGGCTTGATAAATTGGCTCTAGCCTTTCTCTTATTATTATTTATGATTGTTACTATATCAGCATATACAGGTGGGCAATTGGTTTATATCCACGGGGTTGGCACACCATAGATTAATTACTATTTTGATATACTGAAATCGCTCAGTATCTCACGGCCATGATCTACCACGGATACTTTTGAATATATTTTTTTAACTGTTCCTTTTTCATCAATCAGGAAAGTCTTGCGCATGGGGAAAAAGGTTCCTTCAGTACCATAAAGCCTGGAAACGGATTTATCAGAATCTGACAGCAAATTGAAAGGTAGGTTATATTTTTTAATGAAACTCTGGTGAGTTTCTGCGCTATCATAACTAATACCAAATACCACAATATCTTGATCCAGAAAACCATCATAGGTGTCACGTATGCCACAAGCTTCCTTGGTGCAGCCAGGCGTATCATCTTTAGGATAGAAATAAATGACGACCTTTTTGCCCCGGTAAGATGATAATGTATGTTCATTGCCTTCTTGGTCTTGCAGAGTGAAATTGGGTGCCGCTTGCCCTTCAGTCAGATGCACTTCATTACTTCGTAGCGAACAGCTAAACATGATAATAGTGAAGATGATTATTTTTGATAGTATTTGTGTCATCCCGATTAAAATTACAATTGCTTGATTAACTCCTGAAGTTAAAAAATATTTCCTATCCCTTCCCGATCAATATTCTAGGCAAGAATCTTAATTATATCAATGGAATCGATAGCATCCTGGATCAATTTGTCCACAGCAAGGTTTTCTTCCTCAGCTTCGACAAATTGTGTTTTTGCTTTTGTCGCCGGACTCTTTGGTAAGAATAACGAACAGCAATCTTGATCAGGTAGAATTGAAATATCATAGGTACCATATTCTTTCGCCAAATTTATTATTTCTAGCTTATCTAGTCCGATCAGTGGTCGCAAAATCGGCATCGAACTTACCGCCTCGATAGCGGCAATATTATCTAATGTTTGCGAAGCAACCTGCCCAAGAGATTCTCCGGTAACTATGGCACGAGCCTTTTCTTTACGGGCGATTATCTCTGCGATACGGAACATAAACCGACGGTAAAGGATTATCCTGTATTTTTCCTTGGTCTTTACCATTATCTCTTTCTGAATCGGTGTTAGTGCTACCAGATAGAGGTGGATCCTTGTTTGATAACGAGATAATACCGTGATTATTTGTTTCACTTTTTCAATGGATTCTTCCGTTGTCATTGGTACTGAATGAAAGTGGACAAATGTAACTGCCGCTCCACGTTTCATAGTCAAAAGACTAGCAACTGGTGAATCGATCCCGCCAGAAAGTAATCCTACAACCTTCCCATTTGCACCTGTTGGCAGACCGCCTGGTCCAGGTGTCTTTTCCGTATAAACATATACTGCACCCTGAACTATATCGATATAACAGGTGATGTCAGGATCCTTCAGTTGTACGGTTTTATCCATCTTGCTCAAGATGAATGCGCCCACATCCTCATTAACCTGCTGAGCGGTGAAAAGAAATCGCTGATCAGGTCTCCTTGTTTTTATTTTAAATGTCTCAAATTCTTTATCCTGTAAAGCAGCCAAAGCCATTTCCCGAATACCTTTGATTTCCTGTGCAACATATCTGGCAAAAGCAAAATAAGCTATCCCAAATGTACTGGATAGTGCCTTGGTAATTTCTTTTCGGTTTGTTGTAAGGTTATCATCTAATTCAATCATGATCCGCCCATATAGTCTTCGCACTGTGAATTTTTGATCAGGGATAGCTCTATTTAAGGCAGCTTTAATATTTTTCCTGAGCCAGTTCTCAAAAAATCGGCGGTTACCAAGTTTCAGGCCTACCTCGGCATAATGACAGAGTATTGTATCAAATTCCATTTAACAATTTATATTGATTTACCGATCGAATATTTGCCATTCGCAAAGATGACAATTTAAATAGGATTGCAGGATTATGGGTTGGTGAAGGGATAAACATTCTATTTATATTCACCGGCAATAAATCATGGAAACCAAGGATAAAACCAGAAAGATCAACGAATTCAATGCCAAAACAATGGTTGGTCATATCGGTATTGAGATTATGGAAGTTGGGGAAAATTTTGTCAGCGGGCGTATGCCGGTTGATGAACGCACAACACAACCTTATGGCCTTTTGCACGGTGGCGCTTCTGTTGCCTTCGCGGAATCTTTAGGTAGCCTTGCGGGGAGCTTTCACGTGAATTTAGAAAAGGTAGCTGTAGTAGGAATCGAAATTAATGCCAACCACCTAAAAAGTGTTCATTCAGGCTGGGTATACGGCAAAGCAACCCCCGTGAAGATTGGCAAACGAATTCAAGTATGGAATATTAATATCACTAATGAGGACAAAGAAGATGTTTGTATTAGCCGTTTAACGCTGGCCGTAGTAAAATCGGGAGAATACAAAAATTCATTTACAAAGGAATAATTTATGAATGACACAAGTATGGAATATTAATATCACTAATGAGGACAAAGAAGATGTTTGTATTAGCCGTTTAACGCTGGCCGTAGTAAAATCGGGAGAATACAAAAATTCATTTACAAAGGAATAATTTATGAATGACAAAATAAAAAGTGTTATTACCTGTGATCTAGATGGAAAGATTGAGTCATTAAGCGAAGGAGCACAAAAGTTATTTGGATATACTGAAGATGAGATGATTGGTAAAGGACGAGTCAGCGATTTTAGCCCTGGGCAAATAGTACTCGGCCATGTGGTCAATTGGTTAAATGAATCTGTAGAAAAAGGTGAGTGGGAAGGCGATACCGTATTTCTGCATAAAGATAGTCACGAGATCCCTTGCCATATAAAGATCACACCAACCAAGGGTAAAGAAGGAGAACATATTGGCTATTGTGGAGTGACAACTCCATTAATAGACAAAACGCCCGATGAAGTTCGTCCAAATATTAGCCTGATGACAAAGATATTCACCTGGCTGGTTATTATGCGCCTGCCATTTCTAACAGCTACATTTGTCCCCTTACTGGTTGGCGCAGCAGTGGCAAACTTTTTGGATTATGATGTTAGCTGGGGATGGCTTGGATTAACTGTCCTAGGTGGATGTCTCCTCCACATCGGAACCAATACGGCAAACGATTATTTTGATCACACCAGTGGAACCGATGAAGCAAATTATAATTATATGGTTCCTTTTTCCGGCGGTAGCCGTAGTATCCAAATGGGCCTTATTTCATCCAGAGGTATGCTAATTGTTTCCTTAGTCGCATTTGCTTTGAGCGCGGTTGTTGGTGTTCCCTTGATTCAAAAAGCAGGTATGGATGTGTTATGGCTTGGTCTAATTGGATTCGCATCCGGATTTTTCTATACCGCACCGCCATTCAGATTCGCTTCGCGTAAAGGATTGGGTGAATTGTTGATTGGATTGAATTTCGGACCCCTCATGGTAGCAGGTAGTGCTTTAGTACAAACCGGTAAGATTCTTCCGGAAGCTTTATTAGCTGGAATACCGATCGGATTACTCGTAGCTGCAATTGTATATATGAATGAATTTCCGGACCACGATGGAGATAAAGCCACTGGCAAGAATACGCTTATTGTAGTTTTTGGGCCCGAAAAAGCCAGGCTCGGTTATGTGTTCTTGGTCGTCGGCGCATTTGTCAGTATTATAATAATGGCGCTCAATGGAACATTCCCAAAGCTGTCATTGATTGCGCTCCCAGCAGCTTATTTTGGTGTTCGAGCTATTCAGACCCTTTACAAATATTATAATGATCGACTGTTGATCCCTGCAAATGCCGGTACGATCAACATGCACCTGGTAACAGGATTACTATTCTGTATTGGTATCTGGCTCGGTTAATCCGCTGATTTTTCGCTAATAATAGATAAGGATATATCTAATACCTGCGCCCTATTTCAGGTACATGATTTTTCGCGTTTGCTGGTAGCTAGGAGTCAACAGTTGTATAAAATAAACACCCGTTGGGAATTCAGTTGCATTCCATTGTAAATAATGAAACCCGGGCGGAAATGTAGCTGCGGCTAAATCATCCACTTTTTCACCCAGGATATTATAAACAGAAATCTGGGTAAATTCTTTATCTTGTAGTGCAAAATTAATGGTAACAGCCGGATTAAAGGGGTTGGGATAGCACTTTTGAATCCCAGGTCTTTCTGGAACAATTATTTCATCCAAGGATAGAGTAGTCAATTCGGATAGCGCACTATTTAACACAGCCAAAAAATCATTGCCAAAAGGTGGCATTATATAACCCCTGGCAGTATAAATAACCTCCATTTCATGATTAATCAGCACATGATGAGGAACAGCGCCCCTGGTAAACATATCTCTAATATCCGACTGGCTATCATCTATTATGGGGTATGTAACACCAAATGATTTTTTCCAATTTTTACATTCTATTGTTTCTCTCCAGCCATTGCCCACGCCAATCGTAGCTAACCCTGCGTCTGTAAATTGATTCGTAATTGTTTGAGTATAAGAAGCCTCCAATTGGCAACTGCGACTGGTTGAATTAAAAAATACTAACCATATCACATGATAATTCCCGCCATTTTCTATACCATTATAATCATTGAGTGAAATGGTTTGATTCCCATCCGGGCACAATGATCCGGAAAAATTAGATACAGAATCCCCCACCTTGTATATTTGGGCAGCCAAGGTCGATATTACCAGAATAATTGCTATTACGATATTCTTCAAAACGTCTATTTTTCTTTGGAAATCACTTCAAGAATATAATGTTACACTAAATTTTTATTGAAAAAAACAAATTTTTATGGGCGGATTAGAACTAAAGCTCTAACTGTATCGATAATGTTGGTGTCAAACCAAGCATCACTATATCCGTAGTAATAAATGGGTCGGCACTGAGATTATAGGATCTGTGACTAATATTCCGGCGATTAAACAAATTAAATATTGATACACCAATATCCCAATTTTTGGCTAATAATCGAAGCGATCTTGTCACGCTCATATCAATACGATCTACTGTCGGCAAACGTTTACTATTTCTCGTTCCAGCATCTGCAACTAGGGTATAATTTGCATTTTCATTTTCCCGTATCATCAGATTATTATTTGGGGTGTAGACACGTCCAGATGAAATAAGACCAGTTACAGCCATGTTCCATGATCCTAATGACCAAATTATTACTGATTTTAGTTCATGGGTTCTATCATGATCAGCAAGGAAAGTTTTTCCGCCGTTCATATCGGGGAATACGCATTCTACAATTCCATAATTATAAGCTGCCCAGCCGCGTAAATACCCATCCTTTTTACGTACTAATAATTCTAATCCCTTTGCTGTCCTACTGCCTTTGAATACCAAAGTGCTGGTTTCTTCTATGTAAGTATCAACTGGAAAAACCAGCTGTGAAAAATCAGTAATATTATCTATAACATTGTTATAAATGTCTAATCCGATAAATATATGTGGAGTATCATATTCAATACCTAAGCTTATTTGCTGCACAGCCATAGGATCTGCATCCTCATTAGGCAACAACCATACAAATTTGCTCCCATTAGTAATCAAATCGTTACTAAACCTGTTCAGGAATTGGTGTGTTATACCGGTTGATGCTTTAAAGAATAATTCATCTGTAAAACGATAAAATACTGATAGTCTTGGATTAAAATAACTTCCAGTACTTTTACTGAACCGGGATGTGCGCAGACCCAGTAGGATCTCTAAACCTGGCGACAGAGCCCATCTGTCTTGAAAATAACCTTCGAAAAGATTACCATTAATTGCATGATCAAAAAAAATCACTGAATCACCTAATTGTACAGAATAATTTGTTTTATATATCGTTGTAGAGACCCCGGCTTCCAAGTCGTGTCTTAGACCAATATTCCAGTTTACATTCATTCGTGCGGTTTGATCTTCAATTTGATTATTATCCTGAGAAAGGTAAGCAGGAGTTTTTACACTATCGATGATCCAGTAACTATCAAGGTCATGGTTGCTATAATATTTTGTCGTTGCCATAAACAGTTGCGTTTTTGTTGTACGAGACCAGCGGCGTACCCAATTTGTCCCCATCCCTGTATTTCCCCATTTTGTTTGTTCATCAACCATAACTTGTTCAATACCCACAAAATCTGATCCGAAATCGAAATTCTTTTCTTCACCCAAATAATCCTTGCCCTCATAAAATGAAATTGAAACGATGTCTCTGTCGTTAGGTAAATAGGTAAACTTTCCATTGATATCATAAAAATAGAAATTGGGTAAATATTCAGATTGATATGTAACTGTATCTGGCTGCAATTCAGCACCAATATTTAATCCTGAACCTGAAGTAAGAAAATCATGAATATTATCATAGAGTTTTGTTTGATATTGATCAGTAAATGATCGGCGGGCTGATAAAATGAAACTGCTGCGTTTTGATAACGGTTGTTCATAAGTAATCCCGGCACTAAGCATATTTGTGAAAAGGTCTATTTTCTGCTGTTTTGTACTTCCTGATTTTCCAGTTATATCAATAATACTGGCAACGCGTCCACCATATTTCGCTGGGAAGCTTCCTTTATAGACCTGAACATCTTTCACTATATTAGAATTAATTGCACTGAAGAAACCAAAAAAATGATCAACCTGGTAGATGGACATACCATCGAGAATAATTTGATTTTGATCCGGTGTTCCGCCACGGACATATAAACCAGCAAACCCGGTATTTCCCATTTGAATTCCCGGCAATAACTGC
>FAXC01000096.1_pt1 | contig 21735 bp, 16 predicted proteins | sample 734421 | NCBI WGS metagenome assembly FAXC01 (sample SAMEA3597868, study PRJEB11362) | hydrothermal vent metagenome | biome: marine hydrothermal vent biome; feature: marine hydrothermal vent; material: ocean water | place: Atlantic Ocean | collected 2010-09-19/2010-10-04 | reverse complement strand
CCACAGCCCAGGACATACTTGCTGCTGCACAGGAAGAGAAGGGAAAAAGGGCGGTAATGATAAATGTATGGGCGACCTGGTGAAGTCCCTGTATGGCGGAGTTTCCGTTTGTTCATGGTTTAGGAAAGAAATACAATCAAGACCTGAAGGTAATTTTTGTAAGTGCCGATTGGCTTGAGGAGGAAAAACAAGTAAAAGATTTCCTGAGTTCGATGGATGTAATTGGTCAATCTTATATCAAGGACCAACCTGGGGAAGAATTTATCAATGGTTTTCATAGGGATTGGACTGGAAGTCTACCCTTTACTATTGTATATGGTAAATTATCAGGATCAATAGTAGATTATTGGGAGAATTCTAAACATGAAAAGCGTTTCATTGAAGCGGTAGAAAAAGCAATAAATTCATAGGAGTCATCATGAAAAAGTTAATTTTTGTAGCCACATTACTATTTTGCTTCGGTATTCAAGCAAAAGAATTAGATCTCGGTTCTGTTTTGCCACTGGAAGATGTAATAATGATGGATATTTCTGGAAAGAAAGTATCATTAGGGCAAGCGAAGGGAGAGAATGGCCTTTTGGTTATTTTTTCCTGCAATACCTGCCCATGGGTTATTAAATGGGAAGATCGCTATGTAGAACTGGCCAAGAAATACCAGTCTAAAGGTGTGGGCATGATTGCGTTGAATTCTAACGAAACAACTTTTGGCTCTGTGGATAGCATGGATAAAATGAAAGCGCATGCCAAGGACAAAGGATATAATTTTTATTATGCCATGGATAGCGGTGCGAAACTGGCACGAGAATTTGGTGCTACCAAGACACCCCATGTCTACTTGTTCAATGCAGAGGACCAACTAGTTTATCGTGGTGCAATCGATGATAATGCCAAAAAACCAAATAAAGTGAAAAAACCATATGTCGCCGATGCTATTAATGCGATGCTGGCCGGAAATACAATAAAATATGCATCAACAAAAGCATTGGGTTGCGGTATAAAGTTCAAGGACTAAGTGCGTAAAACCTGAAATATTATTTCAGGTACAAAATTTTACCATCAGTAATGGTTTTACCCGTTTCAATTTGATATATATACATTCCTGAAGATAATCCCGCGGTCCTTTGGTTTCCCGTTGACCAGTACAAATTTTGACGTCCAGCAGTTCCCTGTTCTGCGGGTTATACCTGCCGTGTATTGTCAGATTTTTACCTGCAATAGAAGAAAAGATGATGAAAATAGGTAAAAGTATTTGGATGAAGTCTCTGCCCATAGTCTAATTTATTCATATTTGTGTAAGTTCTCCGGTGCAAATTGTTTAGAGTAATATTTTTTCAAAGTGTAAAAGATGCATTTATTTGTTAAACAACTATTATATGCAAGTTTAGTAATATTTTTTTGTTCCTGTGATTTTTGGAAGGATAAGGATCAGTTAGTAGATCAGCTCTTTATTTATGTTCTGGGTGTCGCCCAGGATGGCGGATATCCACAAGCGGGTTGTCTAAAGAAATGTTGTTTTGGTCCTAAAAATAAACCTGAACTGCGCCGTTGGGTTTCATCGATTGCCATTGTAGATAATTCTAACAATAGGTGCTGGATTTTTGATGCTACTCCGGATTTTCGCGAACAATTACAAATGATCAATGGAGTTACAGTCAGTGAAAATCCGGTCAATATTTCCGGTATTTTTTTAACCCATGCTCATATCGGTCATTATACTGGCTTAGCTCATCTAGGGTTTGAAGTTATGGGGGCAAATAAAATACCTGTTTACGCCATGCCGCGAATGATGAATTTCCTCACAGATAATGGTCCCTGGAGTCAATTAGTAACGAAAGAAAACATTATTATTGAATCACTACAGGATGGGGTTATTATCAAAATTAACGATAAAATTAAAATCACACCATTTTTAGTGCCCCACCGCGATGAATATTCTGAAACTGTCGGTTTTAATATATCGGGACCAAATAAATCAGTACTATTTATTCCTGATATTGATAAATGGGATCTGTGGCAAAAAGATATTGTTGCGGAAATAGAAAGAAATGACTATCTATTTTTGGATGGTACATTTTTTGACGGGACTGAATTGCCAGGAAGAAATATGAGCCAAATTCCGCACCCATTCATTGTTGAAAGTATGCAATTATTCGAAAATTTATCTATAGAAGAAAAGTCGAAAATTCATTTTATTCATTTCAATCACACCAACCCACAGTATCAGTCTGGAAGTAATGCCAGTAAGGTACTTAATAATGCGGGTTTTCAGGTGGCCAAACAAGGACAGATCATTAATTTATGACAAATATGAACGGAAAAGTTTGCCTGGTTACCGGAGCGACAGATGGTATTGGTAAAGTATCTGCGCGTGTTTTAGCGGAGCTGGGTGCCAAGGTAATTATAGTTGGACGAAACCCTGAAAAATCAGCATTCGTTTTGGCTGAATTGAGGTCAATTAGTGGGAATAAAAATATCGATTTACTTATGGCTGACCTGGCGGTTATGCAGGAAGTGCGCGATCTCGCTGAACAGGTAATCAGCCGCTATGATCGTTTAGATGTGCTGCTAAATAATGCCGGCGGATATTTTACCAAACACAAAATAACTAGTGATGGCCTGGAAATGACCTTTGCCCTTAATCATATGAGTTATTTTTTGCTAACGAATAAATTAATGGAACTGCTAAAGTACAGCGCTCCGGCACGGATCGTAAATGTATCATCTGATGCCCATTATGGTGTAGATATGGAATTTGAAAATCTGAATGGTGAGCAAGAATATAAAGCTTGGAAAGCATACCAGAAATCCAAGCTGGCGAATGTTTTATTCACCTATGAATTATTGAAAAAAGTACCAGGAAACATAACAGTTAATTGTCTGCACCCCGGATTTGTGGCCACAAATTTTGGGAACAATATCGGTGGGTTTTTCGGCCCAGTATTAAAGATTGCCCAACGGATTTCTGCTATTGATCCGGAAGAGGGGGCAAAAACCAGTATCTTTCTTTGTTCTGCGCCTGAGGTCAAGGGAGTTTCTGGTAAGTATTTCTATAAATGCCAACCAAAGACCAGCTCCCGGGAATCCAGAAATATGGATACTGGAAAGAGATTATGGCAGATCAGCTCTGATATAGCTTCAACTTGATTATTTGAAATTATGGCGATACAATTAAAACGAAATCTGGAGCTATTCTGAATTATTCTAACCAACTATTTATTTTACTGCTAACACTGTCAATTTCTATACTAAATGCAAAAGGAAAAACCAGAAATGTCATTTTTATTACGTTTGATGGACTGCGTTGGGAGGAAGTTTTCTATGGTGCGGACAGTTTGCTAATAAATAATGATGATTTTACAAAAGAACGAAAGAGCATGGTGAAAGATTACTGGGCTGATACACCGCAGACTCGTAGAGAAAAATTAATGCCCTTTTTCTGGAGTACCATCAACACTGAGGGGCAATTATACGGTAACGTACGGAAAGGCAGCGTGGTTACACTTGCGAACCCATACTGGTTTTCTTATCCCGGTTATAGTGAAATGCTGGTCGGTTATGTTGATCTTACCCGAGACAGCAATGACAAGGAGAACAATCCCAATATTACCGTTCTTGAGTATATCCACAACCAACCCGGTTTTCATGGTAAAGTGGCTGCCTTTTGTTCCTGGGACGTGTTTGACTTTATTATCAATGAAAAACGATCCGGTATTTTAGTGAATTCAGGCATGGAACCATTCGTGGGCAAATATAATGGCTCGAAAATCGGATTATTAAATGAAATAATGTTTCAGATCCCTGTACCCTGGAAAAGTGTACGGTATGACGCCATCACCCATCACTTTGCCATGGATTATCTGGAGCAGTACAAGCCAAAACTATTATTTATTGCTTATGATGAGACGGATGAGTACGCACATGAAGGGAAATATGATAAATATCTTATTGCAGCGCATCGTCTGGATAAATACGTGGCTGAATTGTGGAACTGGACCCAAAAGAATTATCAATATAAGAATAAGACCACTATACTGATTTCCACCGATCATGGCCGCGGTCATGAGACGATCGATGCCTGGAGAAATCATGGCAGTTCGGTTGCGAGCGCAGAAAACGTTTGGATGGCAGTTCTTGGGCCGGACACACCGCCCAGGGGTGAAGTATTGGATAATGAACCAATGACGAGTAGTCAGGTCGCAGCAACTATTGGTGCATTCCTGGGCTTTGAATACAGCAGTGAAAAGCCTGTTGGTCCGGTAATGAATAGTATGTTTTACGATACAAAGCGATAATAATGCATTCAAGAAGGAACGGGTAGAAAAATGAAGTATCGTAATCTGGGTAAATCAGGATTAAAGGTTAGTGAACTTTCTTATGGTTCTTGGGTCACATTCTCTTTTCAACTGGACACAGCACTGGCTACAGAAATGCTGAAAATCGCCTACGATTCCGGTGTCAATTTCTTCGATAATGCAGAAGCCTATGCCAGTGGTGAAGCAGAGGTTATAATGGGGGAAGCATTAAAGACACTTGGTTTCACCCGAGATACCTATTGTGTATCCAGTAAAGCTTTCTGGGGCGGACAGCTGCCAACCCAGCGGGGACTGAGCGCTAAACATTTAACGGATGCGTGTAATGCGGCACTGCAGCGTTTGCAGGTTGATTATCTAGACCTGTTCTTTTGTCATCGACCGGACCCGGAAACACCGATTGAGGAAACTGTACGGGCGATGCATGCATTGGTCATTCAGGGTAAGATCATATACTGGGGAACATCCGAATGGGAAGCTACACAAATTGAAGAAGCTTACCAGGTCGCGGAAAAACATTATCTCACGCCTCCGACCATGGAACAACCAGAGTACAACATGTTTAATCGGTCGAAGCTGGAAAAAGAATATCTAGATCTATTTAACAAGAGGGGTCTTGGTACTACAACCTGGTCGCCGTTGGCTTCGGGACTATTGACCGGAAAATACAAAAACGGTATTCCAGAAGATACGCGCATGAATCTGAGCGGCTATGAATTTTTGCGTCAACGGCTGGAGAGTGAGGAAGGTCGTGCAATGGTTGATAAGGCCAAGCAATTAGAGGAACTGGCAGATACAGCAGGCATACCGCTGGTCAATATGGCTTTGGGCTGGTGCTTACAGAATAATAATGTAAGTACTGTGATCCTGGGTTCCTCGAAGCCGGAACAATTAAAGCAAAACTTGAAGACTTTGGAGTATGTAGACCAGTTTGACGATTCACTGATGCAGCAAATTGATAAAATAATATCTAATCAAAAATAGAAAAATATAATCTAGCCTTGAATCCCTTCGACACTTTCTTCAAGTGACCGTGCTCGGCTGAGGAAATCAGCGACTGCCATCTCTTTTAAAAATACCAACCCATGAGTTGCCCGGAGATGGGGGTGCTCATTCTGATACCAGAAATCCTTGCCCAGGGCCAGTTCCATCGTCGCGTGCTGTTCCACCCATATTTTTTGAGTCAGGTCGCAAAAAGGGCCATCCAATTCGTAGCTAGGGAATGAGGCTTCTTTCTGACTGAGATAGCAGGTCATAAATGTATCGCGTAGTACAGCCATTGAATTCAGGGAAACTGGAAACATGAGGTTTGCTTCAGCTGGATCAAAACGATACCACACGTTGCGATATCCCCAGATGCGTACATCAGATAAATCCTTTTCTTTTCCCCAAATACGAATGGCTTCCGCGATGGCCTGCAATACTTTATAGTGTGTATCAGGGCCACTGCCTTCAGGATCAAGTGCCAGAGTAATAATTTCAGGGTTTGTTTGCTTGATCAAATTCAAGATCGGTTCCACATCGCGTCCCCGCTCTGGAATCTCGGAGAATATATCACCAGTGTAGAATCCCAAACGTAGATGGTGAATGTCCTCCATCCGTACACCATAATGGGCCCAGGTCAACTCTTCCTCGAATTCCCGCAGCATGCCTTTCAAGCGCTGAATATCTGGTGGATTTATTTCCCCGTCATAGCAGCCAGATAAATATTTGAGGATTTGACCAATCTTTTCAGCCAGTTCTTTTTTGGATTTTAGTTTATATATGCTGACCAAGGAACGCACTATACGGTGACAAAGTCCTCGAATCTGGCCATCAAAATTTTGTGCGGAAACCTTATCCAAATAATGGTAAACATCTTTACCTTTTTTTAATTGAAATCCCTTTTTGAAAAAATCTTGGTAATCCGTCATCTGGATCTTGCCGGCTTGCAGAAGTTCAAGCGTTTTTTTCAATATACTGGAAATATAACTGTTCGTCACAGAAGTGAACCCAGAGGTCATAACGGCAAAATAATTTTTATTCTTTGCTGACCGAACAAGATGGGTTACCAATGGTAAATATCCTAATAGTATATCATCGTGATGGGGGCCAGTGTGCAATATGGCTTTGTTATTGGGTAGACTAGCCAATTTTTTGATTTTCCCTTTCAACGAATCTAAAACTGTATCCAGGGTAGCTCCATTCAAGTTAGGGATCGCAGCGGTAACAGGATCATTTGTTAGATCTTCCAGAGTGAGATGGTGCCCGAACTTGTTCAATTTTTTACATAACTGGACCACCGCCCGTTCCGTATGTACTGGCGTCCAGGTGGCCGGACTGATTTGCATGTCATCCAACAATACTGCGGCCCCTTTGGTAAGATAAAAACGACTACCGGACACACGCTGCAGTACTGTAGCGGGATAATTAATATCCGGATTACTTTCCAGAGAATCTTTCACAATTCCTGCTTTTGCTTCCCCCGCTGCGAAAATGATAGCTGTTACGTCAGGATTACTGGTAATAGTGGATAGACCAATAGTGAGGGCCAGTCGGTTGCGGGATATCTCAATACCACCTAGATCTGCAGCGGATGCAGCCTGGGTTTCGAAGTTTGTTTCCAGAATTCGGGTAGTGGAATTATGGTCCGATCCACGCACATTGAAGGCAATGTGGCCATCGGGTCCGATCCCGCCGAGAAAAAATCCAATGCCGCCCAGTTCTTGAATCCGATTCTCGTATTCACTACACCATTGATCCACGGCAAAAATGGCCTTTTTTTGACGTTTCTCGATGTCGGATTTTGGTTCACGGAGACGCAGGGAAAGATCGATTATGAAATTGGGGAAAATATCACTTAGTAAATATCCGCTGGGGCGAGGAATCTCCGCACAATTAATTAATAAACCATTCTTTGAGTCCAGACCAAAACCGTCCACATAAAACTTCTGCACATAATTGATCATGCTATTATGGTGTTGTGGATCAATCGGGTAGAATTCATCGATTTGTACGAATCGCAGTTGGCTTAGATCAGGTTTTTCAGAGATAACTAACCCATTCTCTTTGCGAAATTTTTCTGTTTTGGAATTGTTCCAATTAGCAAGGATATGCTGGGTCCACTTGATAAAATATTCTGGAGTTTTTCCTGTCGGTAAACTGATCACACCCTGGGGATTATCTGCCGTCCATTCCAGGAACCGGAGTGCAGTCAGCAACCCCAGGTCGGGTACATTATTAACTACAATATGGGGAATTGGAGTGGTTGAGTCTGCAAGATTGGACCTTTCAAAAAAGCAGTTTTCAACCTGCGAAAAATGAGATTTCAAGATTATTCCTTATAAATAGCTACACTAAATTACATTTAATTTTTTCATTGATGCAGTTGGCAGTTAAAAAACCACCTTTAATAGGCTATCCAGATAGAAAATAAATTTAACCTTTTATAGCTCAGCGCGTCATTAACTACGATTCGGTATGAAACCCTTATTTCAATTGAAGTATCTAATATTTTATTAGGATATGATTAGATCAGCACTTAGAATTGAAACAGTGAAAATTTAAAAAGGAATAATCAATATGAAATCGTATTTCACAAGTATAAAATTCATAATAATGTTATCAATGATCACTTCTGTTAGTTTTGGAGCGGATCAACTCGATGAAGTCATTGCTGAGGAAGAGAGTAACATTGCTTATCGAAACAGTATTGATTTTGATACCAAGACGACCCAAGTCTGGTGGGACAGCGCCTGGCATAATAAATGGCAATGGCTGAAATCATATGATGACAACGGTTATTTAACAGAGTCGGAATTTTACAAATTCAGGGATGATGAATGGTTATTGCGCGGTAATGTATCTTATACCAATAATGACAGTGGTGCACCCACTTCAAGAATTAGACAATCCTATTGGGATGGATCCTTCTATAATCGTTCCTTGCATGAATATAATTATAATGACAGTGGTGATTTGACCCAAGATACACGCCTTAAATGGCATGATGATTCCTGGCATAATCGCTCACAGACCGAATTACAATACGAAGATGGGCTATGCGTTAATAATACCTACTACCGATGGGAAGACAGCACCTGGGCCAATCGTTATTTACAGGAAATTTCATACAATGATAATGGTGATAGGGATGTAAAGATAGGTTATAAGTGGACCGATAGCGGCTGGACTGAACGGCATAAGACCGAATATTCTTTTGATGATAACGGTGATCTTTCTCAAAAAATGTTTTCTAAATGGACTGATGCTGGTTGGGTGACTAGAGCCAGGTTAACTGTTAGTCGAGATGATGCCCTTAACCCCGTAGAAATTCTTTTGGAAAAAGTGGACAGTACCGATGCGTGGAATAATGTTTCCTTGCGGGAGAACACATTTTCTGATGATGGTATGGTCATGGAAACAGTCTCGTCCAGGTGGCGCAATGATGAGTGGCGCTCTCGAAAACGTACTGAATATACTTATGTCAATGGGCCTGGACGATCGATCTTGAGTATTGTTGCACCAGCAACTCTACCAGATCAGATTACTCTGACACAGAATTATCCCAACCCCTTTAATCCGATAACAACTTTCAGTTATGAGTTACCGGAGGCGGAATTTATTATGATCGCTGTTTTCGATATGCGGGGTAACAGAGTTGCGACGCTGGTGAATGAACGACAGAATCCTGGAGTTAGATCATATCGCTGGAATGGCACCAATGATAATGGGGATGTTGTTGCTGCCGGTGTATATATCTACACCATTCAAGCAGGAAATTTTCGGCAGTCCAAAAAGATGATTTTATTGAAATAAAATTAATCGACTTTTTTGATATAAAAACCCCGCCAAGTAGCGGGGTTTTTTGTTTATATATAGAACTGGAGGGGTGTTAATAAGAGGATAAGACCTATTCAAATTTTGGATTTGTGCATGTTACATGATAATTTACCATTGACAAATGAACAAATTTGCGGGCATCGTTTAACGGCTATTAATTGATCGGTTTATGACCATACTCCAGCGTTATCGCATTCCCATTACTTTTGTCGTTTTTGGCCCATTGCTGGCACTAGCCATTCTATCTGGACGTTTTCCCCACAATCCCTTCAATGCTAATGATATTCAAGGCATCGGAGGCACCATATTGGTTCTGTTGGGGACGGGTTTGAGATCGTGGGCTGCAGGCGTAGTTCGCAAGAGAAAAAATCTTACTACCACTGGTCCTTATGCTTTAACAAGACATCCCCTCTATGTGGGTTCCATGTTTTTAGCGCTGGGACTCTGCATTATCCTTGGTGATCTTAAGCTGTTATGCGCTGTCTTAGCTGTCACGTTTTCTATCTATATTCCAAAAGTAAGAACTGAAGAACGTTTTCTTTTAAAAAAATTTGGGAACGAATGGAAAAAATATACACACCGAACAGGTTATTTTTTACCCAAGGATAATTCTATCAGAATTCGATCCGGCTGGTCTATGACTCAATGGACAAAAAATAAGGAATACTACTGCTTTGGGACCTCGCTTTCAGCATTGGTACTTTTGGCCATAATGTACACGACACACCTGAATTAATTAAATATTCTAGCGGTCATACTGATACAAACATGACCAAACAATATACAAATCTGGATAAGGTTGAATTATCTAGATCGTTTCCTGATATTGTAGCTATCAAAGAGAGTGCTATTGATGGTAAAAACCTGCCAAGGGCACACAGAACTATACTCAAACTTTGGATTTATGCATGTTACATGATAGATTACTGTCGACAAATGAACAAATTTGCGGGCGTCGTATAATGGCTATTACCCGAGCTTCCCAAGCTCGTGACGTGGGTTCGATTCCCATCGCCCGCTCTACTAATTTCTAATAATTGTTATGATTTACCGTATTATACCCCTGGTCATATCCTGGATCCTGATAGCAGCTCAATTCCATATCATAGGTAATAAGTTGCTGATGGTCGCCAGTCTGGCCGTCCCCATGTTCCTATTAATTTTTCGTCGCCAGGCACTATTGTTCGTACAGTGGATGACCTACGCTGGCATTATTATCTGGATTAAGGCCGGCATTGATTATGTAAATATCCACATGGTACCTGGAGGCAACTATTTTACAATAGTGATCTTTTTTTCCTTGGTAGCTTTGTGGACGGTGGCCAGTAGCCTCTTTCTCTATACAGACGACTTTCGCCGCGTATATCGCTGAATAGAAACCCCTGGGATTCAACGGGGGAAGTTTGGACCAATCAATGTAATTTCCACGCCATGAAAATCAACCATGTAGAAAAAGATAGTATTGCCGCCTCTATCGGCCTGAAACCAGGCGATCGCTTGGAGTCTATCGATGGATCCCGGGTAAAGGATATCATTGATTATCGCTTCAAGGTTACGGATGAAAATATACTGCTCAGGGTACGACAGGGCGGCGAACTGAAAGAATATGATATTGAGAAGGATGTGGATGATAACCTGGGCCTTGGATTTGATGATTTTAAGATTCGCGGCTGTGCGAATGACTGTGTATTTTGTTTTGCAGATCAGAACCCAGCTGGAATGCGCAACGGTCTCTATTTTCGAGATGGTGATTTCCGTATGTCCTTTTTGCACGGACACTTCATCACTATGACCAATATGGGTTGGAAAGAATTAAAACGGATTGTGGAACAACGTCTTTCACCACTATATGTTTCTGTCCATGTAACAGACCCCGACAAGCGGCTGGAGATGTTCTTGTATGGCAAGGATGATTTTCTGATGAAAAAATTTGAATACCTTACTGAGAATGGTATTAAGCTACACGCCCAGGTCGTGCTCTGTCCGGGCTGGAACGATGGTAATTTTCTGGAAAAGACAGTAGCGGATATTCATTCTTTTCGCCCCAATGCCTTATCGATGTCCGTTGTGCCGGTAGGACTTACAAAACACCGGGACGGACTGCCCAATTTGCCGCCAGTAACTGCAGAATATGCCCGTTCTTTCATACCAATTGGTAAGCAGCTCAGCACGAAATACCGTCAAGAAGATGGCCAGAATTTTGTTTTCCTGAGTGATGAATGGTTTTTGAAAATTGGTGCGGCCTTCCCCAATCAAAACTACTATGCCGGGCATGATCTGCGGGAGAATGGAGTTGGCCAGGTAGTCCATTTCATGGCTGATTGGCAAGATAATATTGCCGACTGTAGTTCTGGTCTTGAAAAACCAACAAGTATCACTATCGGTACGGGCAACCTTATTGCTGATTATTTCAATACTAATTTCATACCCCTGCTGAAAACAGTTTCTAACCTGAATGTCCAGCTAAAGTCTATTAATAATACATTTTTTGGTGAAGATGATGTGACCGTGAGTGGTTTATTAACAGGTCAGGATATAATCGCCCAGTTGAAAGAGCAGGATTTGGGGGATATGGTATTATTTTCCAATCGAATCCTGAATGAGGACGATACGTTAACCCTGGATGACATGACCCTGGGTCAGATCTCACAAGCGCTGGAAGTTCCCGTGCGGGTCGTGGGAGATTCTCCGGCAGAATTTTTTACGGCTATCGATCATGGCTAGGCCAGCCATTGCCATCATCGGCCGACCGAATGTAGGCAAATCAACATTGTTCAACCGGCTGGTGGAAAAACGGAAAGCAATCGTAGACGCTAAGGAAGGTATTACGCGAGACAGGATAAGGGGGACGCTAGATTGGGAAAATCGCCTGTACGACATTGTAGACACCGGCGGATATATCCCTGATGATGTGGATGTATTCAACGCTGCTGTCCGTGAACAGGCAGAACTGGCTGTCGTCGAAGCGGATTTTATCTTATTTCTAGTGGATGGAAAGGCAGACCCTACGGCCAGTGACAAGGACCTGGCGAAACTGGTGCGCAAGTCAGGTAAACCACACATGCTGGTGGTCAATAAATGCGATACACTGGAAACAGACGATCGGCAGTTTCGGTTTCATGAATTAGCAATAGAGCCAATGGTGACCATTTCTGCGCTGAATGGTCGCTTAACTGGGGTCATGCTGGAGCAAATTACCGCTGTGCTGAATCCAGCGATGGCAAAACAGGATGAAGAAAGTTATATGCGGCTGGCCATAGTAGGCATGCCCAATGTGGGTAAATCATCCTTGACCAACGCATTATTGCAAAAGGAGCAGACCATTGTTACCCCTATAGCAGGAACTACCCGGGATTCCATTGATACAGCCTTTACATGGTATGGAAAGACCATTGTCTTGGTTGATACTGCTGGTCTGCGAAAAAGGGCCAAGGTGAGTGATAATATTGAGTTTTACAGCAATGTGAGAACCCACAGCGCCATTGAAAATGCTAATGTGTCTCTGGTAATGATCGATGCAGAGAAAGGTTTTGGCAAGCAGGATAAAGCGATCGTTGATCTGGTGATCCGTAAAGGTAAGGGGCTGGTGTTATTGGTCAATAAGTGGGACTTGGTAGAAGCAGAGACCAATACTATGGCAGAGATGAAAAAAGAAATTCAGTGGCAATTTAAGGGACTGGACGACTATCCGATCCTATTCATATCAGCCTTGACTCGACGCCGGGTTTCCAATATTATGAAAATAGCAGATCAGGTCCATCAGGCCCGGCAGCAGAAAATTAACACCAAATTATTGAATGAATTTCTCCGGGAGACCATTAAGAAAATGGCCATTCCGGCAGTAAAGGGACGTTTGATTCGGATCAAATTCATCAATCAGGTGCGGACAGCACCACCACTCATCGTTTGTCACACCAATTATCCCAAACTGGTGCCTGTAAATTATCGACGCTACCTGGAAAATCAGTTACGAGAAACGTTTGATTTCAGCGGTGTGCCAATCAAATTATCATTCCGCCAATCATAATGGAATTGCACAGAAAAGGATGTTTCGGAAATTTTTAAAAGGGTTTGGGAGCGGGGGTAGCCAAACCAAGGAGGTAAGTTGGAGGGTGAATATTGGGTTTTAAACCCGCTCCCTTTGCTAAAGCATACGATATTAGTTTGAATAAGTTCCGCAAATATTACGCTACTGTTACCATAATGTTAAGAATGGCTATCTTAGTAGTTCTTATTAGCACGGTTGTTTGGTGTCAAACAGACTCCGGTTTACGTGTATCGTTCTGGAATGTTGAAAATCTCTTTGATATGGAAAATGACCCGGAAAAAAATGACGATGAATTTTCTCTCGGCGGCAGAAAAAATATAACCCAGGAGATCTATGATCTGAAACTGAAAAATTGTGCCGCAGTACTAACGGACCTGAATGCAGATATAGTAGGTATTTGCGAGGTAGAAAACCAGTTTATGATGCAGGAATTAAATCGCGTATATACAGACCGGGATTATGCCATTGTCCATTTTGATTCTCCGGACCGACGAGGAATTGATTGCGCACTTTTTTATGATCCGGCGGTATTCACCGTACTTGAATCGAGGGCGATCAAGAATGTTTTACCAGGGAATCTCCCCACCCGAGATATTGTTCATGTGCAAGGCGCTTACCAGGACCAGGTATTGCATATTTTTGTCAATCACTGGCCTTCAAACTATGGTGGCAAGGAAAAAGCTATCCCCAAGCGGGCGGCAACGGCAGACCTGCTGGAAAATATAATGCTGGACATACTGGCAGATGATCCAGATGCGGATATATTGTTAATAGGTGACTTTAATGAAGAACCTATAGATCCTAATATAAAAGGATTTATAGATATGAATAATGGTAAAAGATCAGCCCGGCCATTTACCAATCTGATGGAACCATTAGTCGGGAAACCAGGCGTGGGTACTTATGTTTACCGGGGACAAGATAATCTTATCGACCAGATCATTGTCAGTTCCGGTTTGATGAATTCGGGGTCGCTGAAAATATTGCCCGGTTCGCTAGAAATCCTGGATCAGCCAAAATATCGACAACAGGAAGGGAAATATGCCCATTATCCGTTTCGATTTTGGGCTGGTAATCGTCTTTTGGGCGGCTATTCTGATCACCTGACTGTAAGTTGTACTTTAATTATCGATGATTAACAGAAAATACCCAGTTTTGCCAACCCTGTTAATTGGCCTAATGCTATTGGTTATATCCTGTAACCAGGAAAAAGAAGAGAAAGAACAGGAAGAAATAACCTATCCGTAACTATTTTTTTCAAAGAATAATTCCTCTTAGTTTCATTCTACGAATAAGAATACTTTTTAGTATCTTTACTTGGTATTTAATTGGATGAAACGTAAAGCGATTCTTTTTATTACAATCTTTTTTACTGGTTGTGCGCTGGATATACCTGATCCAGATAAACTGCCGGTCTGGTCCACTACATTGGAAGTACCCATTATTGAGACCACGATTGACCTGGATGAATTCCTTAAGGATTCTTTGATCAGTACCTACCCAGTTGGCGAAGGAGGGGATTCAATCTTTGTTTTCAATAAAACAATCGAGCTGGACTCAGTGGAAGTGGGTGATAAACTGAAGATCGACCCCATTGAAAAGAGTTTTGTCCAATTTGCCAGTGCAGTGACGGTCGATAGTTCAACCACCAGTTTCACTATTGGGTATGATTCTGTTGGCCTGGATGATATTACCGAACTCATTGATGCGGAGATCGGTTTGATTGAGCTGGATAATATCGGTGCCGAAGAAACAGATCCTATTTCCTTCGCAGATGTGATGCCCACGACGCTGGTGACGGTGATTGAAACGGCCATAGCCGCCGCTGGAGGCTCTGCTGAGGTGGTGGTAGATACAGTAGCCCTGGTCCCGCAGCAGAAATCGGTCAGTTTTGATTCCTTTACATCCGCCGTACTCAGCTCAGGTTATCTCGATGTAACAATTACCAATAATTTGTTCATTCCTTTGGGCGCGCCCATATACGTTGATATTAAGAATAGTATTGGTGCGCAGATCTTCCAATTGACCTGGGCTACGGAGATCGCTGCTGGTGATTCCGCCACAGTCACACAAGATGTTAGCGGTATGACCCTGCCGGGCAGCATGTTGGTGGAGGTGTCTGGTACATCCAACGGATCACAGGGCCAGCAGGTAGCCGTGACCACTGCGGACCTGAGTTCGACGTTTACTGTTGGTCTGGCGGCGCGGGGATTCCAGGTCACCCAGGCCAGTGCGGTGGTACCAGCTCAGTCCATTACTGACACCAGTAGTATTATGCTGGATCCATCAGAAACGGTGGTGGATGAAGCAGTTATGTCCAAGGGAAACCTGGATATCACAGTCACAAATAATCTGCCGCTGACTGGAACGGTTCGCCTGACTATTCCCAGTCTGTATTTTGGATCGCCGGATTCCACCTTTAAGCAGAATTTTGACTTGGTAACAGGTACGTTCACTGTGCCCACAGTGGATATGGCCGGCTGGACCATGGCCATGGATTTCGCTGATCAATACTTGGATTACCACTACCTGATTACTACTGCTGATACAGATCCTAACAGTGTTACCATATCCCAAACAGATAATGTGGAACTGGACCTGGGTATCACAGACATTTATTTCAGCGCAGTGACGGGTCAGATCGAATCCCAGACAATCATCGAAGGGGGGGATATCAACATTGAATCGGAATCACAGATCCAGAGCGCAACCATATCAGACGGTCAGATGGAACTAGTGATAAGTAATAATATTGGCGGTGCTGCGGATGTACAGTTAACTGTACCGGAACTGATTCGTGATGGTACAGGTCTGGATACAGTCTTGACCATCGATCCCGGGGATAATGGGTATATAATTGTGCTGGCTGGTTATGATCTGCAGCCGGTAAGTCTTGATGATCAACGCCTGACCTACAGTACGACAACTATAACACAATCGGAGTCAAACACGTACTATTTAAATGATTCTATTGCTGTGGCGATCACTCTACCAGGGCTGACTTTTAACGCGGTAACGGGCTACATCAGTCAGGATGATAATGTGGAGGCAGATGTAATCGAACTGGATAATGATACCAAGGTGGAAACAGCCTTAATTGATTCCGGTCAGATCCAATTGACTATCAGGAATTTTATTGGTTTGGAAGCGGACGTGCTATTTTCCATTGATGAATTGAAAGTGGGCGGTGCTCCCCTGGAAACTACGTTACAAATTATCTCTTCCACCGAACCGGTTCAACAGACCATTGATTTAGCGGGTTACACACTTACGCTGCCTGTGGATGACCAGCGGGTGAATTATACCTCGACCTTATCCATCCCCACTGACCAGCTGCTTTCCCTGACACTGAATGATTCCCTTGCTATTGATGTATTGATCGATACGCTGTGGTTTGGTTCAATCACCGGTATTATCGATACAGTGGACATTACCATTGATACGGTGGAACAGGAAATATCGGCCTTGCCGGATGACATGGATGGTTTTGAATTTGCCAATGTGGAAATTGCCATTGATTTTGAATCGGGCATCACCATTCCCGTATTTCTGGATCTGACCATGGAGGCCAGTAATTCCGCCGGTGATATGGAAACTTCGTCCATAACCAACTGGAATATAACTGACAGTTCGCAAGTGATCATTCCCAATGCCAGTACATTAATCAATATTCAGCCGGACAAGATCCTGGCCTATGGTTCAGCGCGGGTAGGTGGTGATGGTACATCTGGGTCCGTCACCTCCGCAGAGGTGATTGCCGGTCTGCTGTCAGTACGGGCACCGCTGGAACTGGAAATAGGTCCCGATGCAACGATTACTATAGATCCTGAGCTGGTCACCAAAACAGGCGCGGCGGAGACAGTGCCGGAGGAGATCGAAGATGTTGTCGTTTTTATCAGCTACGATAATTCCTTTGAATTCGGCAGTACCCTCACAGTGCTTATGAGTCAGGATACGCTGGATTTCGAATCTGGTGCCGCGGATATCCTAATCGATGCGTTGCAGATCACGGCTGGTGTAGCAGGTATTGATTCGATTGATCTTAATGATAACCGACTGGGACTGTTCAACCAGGACAGCATGTACGTGCAGGTACAGATCAACGTCCTGGGCCAGACAGACAGTGACGGCAATCCGATTCCTTCCCGTTTTCTAAGTACAGATGAAATGCAATTAAATATCTATGGCCGTATTCAATATTTTGTTGATGGACCTGAATTGGCTGGGGATGGCTAATGAGATCCATTTTTGTACCATTGGTTTTTAGCGCACTGGTGTTGGCCAGTAATAATCCGCTGCATACGGCCACTGCTGGCGCCTATCATACCAGGACTCTTGGTAACCATGCTCTGGGTAGCAATCCGGCTAATCTGGGCCATTATGGCGAAATAATGGTGCTGGGAACGATCCAGTATGACTCCCTGGAAATAGACATGCCCGATTCATTGTCCTTGCTGGAAAATGATAGCAATGCAGTTGCGGCTGAGTCCGTAATATACTACTATTCTATTCAGCTGGTGGCCAACCCTGATCGCAAACTAGTGAGAAAGGTGCAGAAAGATTACCAGTCCCAATTCGGCCGTGACCTGCCTACAGCAATCATTGCTGAAGAATCATTATATAAATTTCGTGTTGGCGATCTTACATCCAGAGATTCGGTGAATGCATTACGCGATTCCATTATTGCCGCTGGCTACAGCGATGCCTGGGTCGTTACCGCAGTGGATCCATTGCCTCTGAGCGAGGAAATAACACCGTATTTCACTATGACGATAGCTGGATTAGGAAGTGATATCGGGAACAATACCCTATACCCGGATTGGATCAATAAGCAGTTGTTTGGCGGTATTGATCTGCGGGAACCGGGCGCAAAAGATAATTTTCTGTCTATATTTCCCACTACAGGATTGGATATCAATTTCCAGGGCGGTGGCAACTGGTTGGATGTTGGTATGGGCAATTTTGCCATATCCATGGTCCAGCCTCAAGTAATCACCAATGTTACAGTGCCCACTGCAATTATGAACGTGATCTTCGATGGCGTGCAGTTCGATCAACCGCAGGACTTGTCCGACCTGTCCCTGGATTTGCTGGCGGTTAATCCGCTATCGCTGGCCTATGGACGGCAATTGCAAATACCGGCATTGGCTAATAAGGTAGACCGGTTCTACGCTGGTGTGGGCGTAAATGTTTTATTGGGCCTTACCGATATCCACCTGGAATCAAACAAACTAATGCTCAGCACAACATCGGATAGTATATTTATCGAGGGGGAAAATACCTTGGTGAGTAACATCGATAATAAAAATGTTATTCTTGGTACAGGTTTCAGCCTGGACCTGGGAATTGCGGCAGATGTTAATCAGCAATTGAGTGTAAGTCTGGCTTTGCAGAATTTACTTGGGTCCATAAACTGGCCGGAGACATTTACAACCACCCATGAATTTTCGATCAGTCTTTTATCTACGGATATGGAGGATATTGCCGATTACAGCAGTGCAGAATTGGATTCCCTGCAGGAAAGCTTTACAACACTTGACACCACGTACGCCAGTGGATCCAGCAATACCGCTTATCCTACGCAGGTTGTTTTGGGTGGTGCGTATCGTGTCTCGCCAGCACTTTCTGTAGATGTCGCCGTGCGGCAGTACCTGGATAATGATTATTTTACCGGCGTCGACCCACAATTTTCTGTCGGGTTGGAAATTGCAGCAACACCTGTTTTCCCTATCTATCTGGGTGTGAGTACCGGTGGTTTCCATGGGTTTAGCTGGGGCGGCGGTTTTTCCCTTAATCTTGGTGGCTTCCAGTGGAATGTTGGCTTTGGTGAAAATGGTGGATTTCTCGAAGATGCTAAGGGATTGCGGCTGGCAACCGAATTACGGTTAGTATTCTAGAAAAAATCTCCCCATTGACCGTGTTGAATTTGTGTTTAACTTTGCCGGCGCTTTTTTATAGAAGATTAACGATCGCGGGGTAGAGCAGTCTGGTAGCTCGTCGGGCTCATAACCCGGAGGTCGCTGGTTCAAATCCAGCCCCCGCTACAATGAAAACCCGTCTTATTGACGGGTTTTTTGTTTATAGACATTTAGGACTTGTGTAATGTAAAATTGTCTTAATGAAGATTGGTACATATTCATCTACAGGTATATTACTATTATTTATCCTGATCGGTGAGGAAGAAATCAATTAATTGAAATTAAATGCACCCTATTTAATTTTTATTGGTGAGGAAGAAGATTCAACCTACGCAAAAACGGGACAGGGAATCGTCCAATGGAGACCGGAATTAGTTGCGGGTCAATTACGTTTTCCTGGTTGTCAAGTGGATATGGGTGTTCCCGATATGACAGTAGATGAGGCTGTATCCCAGGGTGTGCGTAGTTTAATTATTGGTGTGGCACCGATCGGAGGCATCATTCCGGATAATTGGTGGAACGTCATTACGGATGCGGCCCATCAAGGGCTTGATATTGTAAATGGTCTGCATCTGAAGCTAAAAGACTATCCAAAAGTTGTTGAAGCTGCAAGTCAATCTGATTCGCGATTAATTGACATCCGCGTACCGCCAAAAAATCTGCCGGTGGGTACAGGTATGAAACGTTTAGGTAAGCGCCTTTTAACGGTTGGAACAGACTGTGCAGTCGGCAAGAAATATACAGCCCTGGCATTGGATAAATCCATGCGTGAAGCGGGTATGAACTCTACCTTTCGGGCAACCGGACAGACGGGCATTATAATAGTAGGCGCAGGCATCCCCATTGATGCCATAAAAGCAGATTTTATATCTGGCGCAGCAGAAATGCTTTCCCCTGATAATACGGCAGATCATTGGGATGTGATTGAAGGGCAGGGGACCCTATTCCATCCGGGGTATTCCGGAGTAAGTCTTGGTTTGCTTCACGGATCACAACCGGATGCTTTTGTGGTTTGCCACGATGCTACACGTAAAGTGATGTCTGGTTGGGAACATTATCCACTCCCATCCATCGGGGAATGTATAGATATGCACAACCAACTTGGACAGCGTACCAATCCTGACATTTCTTGTGTGGGAATTAGTATTAATACTTCCGGTTTACATAAAGATAAGCGCCAGGAATATCTTGATAACTTACAAAAGGAAACAGGCTTTCCTTGTATCGATCCTTTGATGGATGGATGTGGTATTATTGTTGATACCTTGAATGAAATATTCAATTGAATAACCCATTTTTTCAAAAATATTTACTGCCCGGCTTTATTTTTCAGTCCTTGATAATTGGAGGCGGATATGGCACGGGCCGGGAATTGGTTGAATTCTTTCTGACCGCTGGCCCTGTGGCGGGTTTAGTTAATATGGGTGTTGCCACAATTATATGGAGTATTGTACTGGCCATTTGTTTTGAATTAGCTCGGAGAGAAAGACATTATGAATATCGATCTTTCATCCAGGGGTTATTAGGGAAAGCCTGGATTAGTTATGAAGTACTTTATCTGGTTGGATTAATATTGGTTGTATCCGTTATGGGATCGGCCTCCGGGGAAATCATCCATGAAATGTTTGGTATTTCAAATTTGATGGGCATTATCCTTATGATGACCTTGGTAGGCGTGATTGTTTTCTTTGGGACCACATTGATTGAAAAATTACTCTCCTTTTGGTCCATTATTTTATACGGTGTTTTTGCCATAATGTTTTTGGTCGTGTATTTCCTTTATGGAGATGCCATTGGATCCAGTTTTAATCAGCAACCATCTGATATTAGTTGGACAATGGGCGGTATTAAATATGCAGCCTATAATATCGGTCTGGTCCCCGCCATTCTATTTTGTGTCCGTCATATTAAAACTCGCAAAGAAGCAATCATATCTGGGCTGGTAGCTGGCGCCATTGGTATGATTCCGGCTGTATTTATGTTTTTTGCCATGCTGAGCCAATATCCAAATGTATTAAATGCATCTGTCCCTGTAAATGCTGTATTAGACAAAATTGGTTGGGACTGGTTTAAACTCATTTTTCAGATTGTTCTCTTTGGAACTTTTATTGAAACTGGGGTTGGTTTAATTCATGGGTTTAATGAAAGAATAGCATCTGTCTATACGGCATTATCAAACCAATGGCGATCTGCCATCGGAATAGTACTTTTAATTGTTTCAATATTTATTGCCAATGCAGTCGGTCTTGTGGGACTGATTGCCAAGGGATATGGTGGATTGACTTGGGCTTACTGGATTATATTTGTTATACCTGTTTTAACTATTGGCGTTCGGAAAATATTGAAGCCGACATTCACCCATTAGCGGGGATTTTTGTTTGTGGGTCATATCAGCGCTCTATCGTCGCACTGGTTAATTGAATAGAAGAAGATCAAAGAGGCTCATAACCCGGAGGTCGCTAGTTCAAATCTAGCCCCCGCTACAATGAAAACCCGTCTTATTGACGGGTCTTTTGTTTATGGACATTTAGGACTGGTAGATATTGAGCCTACAGGGCCATACTTCATAAAAAGGATTATTAAAGTAGCTAAAAAATGAAGGTTAGTCTTGGTATCCTTCCTTAATTTTTCCCGGTAT
>FAXC01000444.1_pt1 | contig 22886 bp, 14 predicted proteins | sample 734421 | NCBI WGS metagenome assembly FAXC01 (sample SAMEA3597868, study PRJEB11362) | hydrothermal vent metagenome | biome: marine hydrothermal vent biome; feature: marine hydrothermal vent; material: ocean water | place: Atlantic Ocean | collected 2010-09-19/2010-10-04 | reverse complement strand
TTATACCAGCCAAACTGGTTGGTACAAGCGGCAGAAAAAATCCCATAAGAAAAAATATCAGTACAATAAAAATACCGATAATGAAGGCAACGACTTGGTTATCAGTGATACTGCTGGCGAAAGTACCAATAGCCGCATACATAGATCCCACCAATGCCAATCCAATATATCCAGTCAGTAGGGCACCATAATCAATTTTTGATCCGAATTTCGCTAATGTAAAAAGGTGAATAATAGTTGCTAACAATCCAAGCAGTATTAAGCTGACAACAGCAAGATATTTACCTAGAACAAATTCATATGTTTTTAGTGGTAAAGTTGCAATCGTTTCCATCGTACCAATATTTATTTCCCGGGCAATGAGACCCATTGATATCGCTGGTACAAATATGAGGTAAACCATAGGTACAACACTAAACAATGAACGCAGGTCAGATTGATTATAAAGAAAAAATGTGCTCGTAAAAAAATACCCGTTAAAAATGGCAAATATCACCAGGAATATATAAGCCATGGGACTGTTAAAGAAACTGCGGATCTCGCGTAGAAAAACCGCCCGTGTATTATGCATTAGCCTGACCCTCAGTTGTAAGTTTCCGGAATATATCTTCCAAGTCGGTTGTCGTTGGTGTCATCTTCAAAATCACCCAACCTGAACTAACAGCATAATTGAAGAGATCTTCCCGGGGATCGACATCCTGGGCATACTCCATTTGCAGGATATGTCGGTCCAATTTTTCCTCTACATTTACAACATTCAAGTTAGGTATAGCAACGGAAAGGTCTTTCAAGCTGTTTTCATTAGCATTTTTCACATCCAGGTTTAGTAGTGTATTGCCCCTAAAATTGCTCATCAATTCTTCATTGGTGCCGTTGGCTACAATTTCGCCTTGGTGAATGATCATAATCCTGTCAACGGTTGCTTGGATTTCCTGGAGTATATGACTGGACATTAATACGAGTTTTTCGCGACCCAAGCTTTTAATTAGTTCGCGAATTTCAACGATCTGGTTTGGGTCCAATCCGGTAACTGGTTCATCGAGAATTAGAATTTTTGGGTCATGAATCATGGATCCCGCCAATCCAATCCTTTGTTTGTATCCTTTGGAACAGGAAGAAATATGCTTATGTACCACTCCCTGCAGCCCGCATTTATCTACAACGCGACTTAACGCATTGCGAAATTGCTTGCCAGTGATCTTGCGAATCTTGGCGATGAATTCAAGATATTCATATACAGTCATTTCTGGATACAGAGGGTTCAATTCCGGTAAATAACCGATCTGGCTCTGTATTTCCAGAGCATGGTCACTTATATTTAGATTATTAACCTCCACCATGCCACTGGTAGGCGATAGATACCCGGTTATCATTTTCAGGGCAGTGGTTTTACCAGCACCATTTTCTCCTAAAAATCCGACAATTTCACCGTCCTGAATTTCAAAGTTTATGGATTTGACAGCTTCTACATCACCGTAGTTTTTGGACAAATCCCTAACTTTTATCATGAGTTACTACCTCCTTAATATCCATTGAAAATCAATACATCAATACATTGTTTGAATCAAAAAGTTCCTAAAACAAGGCCGAAAAGATAGAAAAAAATATAATATCTTCAAAAATAAATTGGTTTAATAAAATTAAAAGTAAAAAGAAGTCTTCTTACATCCAGATTGGGGACACGCCGCTGACCCCAAATATGGGCATAATTATAAAATACAGCAGGCTCATAATCACGATTATCGCTAATATATTCAGACCAAATCCACATTTTTCCATTTCAGGAAAAGTGGAAGATTTCTAATTCTTTTGGAAACGGAATTGGTACATACCTAAAACAGACACATTAGCAATCAATCCCCATATACCGGCATGAATACCCCAGGGCTTGGCAGGTAAGCCGGGAGTAAATATGATCAATAAAGCTATAAATGTTCCTACGATTACACCCGCAAGGACAGATTTTGACTGCAAATTTTTATAATGTATACCCAAAAATATGGATGGAGAAATTTGACATAGTAATTCTAGTTTTATCTCCATTAGCCGCCAGATGGTCTGTGGAAGTTCAATAGCTAATAAAACAGCCAAGGCCATGATGATCCATGAAAAAATTTTACCGAATTTTATTAAATCACTTTGTTTTTTATTTGGTTTAAAGTGACCATAGAGATCCTTTGTTACCATAGACGAAATAGCTAAAAGCGCAGAATCTACCGTACTCATGATGGCTGCAACAGCCGCAGAAAGAAAAAGGATAATCATAATACCCATTGCAGGAACCCTCAAACCAATATCCTGCAACATCAGGATTGTAATTTGTTCACTTCCCCGACTGTCAAGGTCAGGGAATTGAGCTAGGCCGACCCAACCCACAGTCATCATAAACATAGTAGTGACAAGAGGCATAAAAACCATGATCTGCATAGAACGTTTTAAAGTGTTTTCATCTTTTGCTGCATAAATGCGCTGGATAGCATGGGGATAAACAGAGATTCCAAAAAATGCTAACCCGATTGTGCTTATCCATAATCTTCTCTCAAACCAATTTGGGAATTTGAGCAAATCAGACTTTTCATTTTTTATTATTTCAGCTGATGCAGCCAAGCCGCCGTATTCTACTTGAATGACAATGAAAATTAGGACAACTCCTATAAGCAATAAAACACCTTGGATCACATCCGTCCAGGCTACGCTGCGCATACCACCCAATGTTTCATAGATGACCATGATCAGAGATAGTATTATAATCCCTTGGGCAAAACCAACCACACCGCCTGTGGCGGCTACAACGATATAGCCAATGGCTTTTAAATTGGTCAGGATATAATTGCCTAGGGCAATAATGGAAAGAATTACAATAATGATAGTCAAGGCATTATTTTTGAACCGATGCTGAATAAAATCTCCAGTTGTTATAAATCCATGCTTCTGTGCGAGCCTAAATAATTTTGGCGCGTAAATAAGATATCCTCCAATAACAGAGCTCATGAAAATGACCATTACTAAGGATTGATAACCGCCCCGATACGCTTTCCCGGCAAAGCCGATCATGGTGTTGCCACTGTATTGTGTAGCGTACAATGTGAGAAACAGCACAAATACACCCATGCCCCTTCCAGCAAGGTAAAAATCAGCCAATGTGTTTTCCTTGCGGGCTAAACGTCCCGCCAACCCAATTCCAATCAATGAGAACAGGTACACACTCATGAAAATAAGTCCGCCCGTATTTAATAGGGGATCAGGATTCATTGTTATTTTTTTTAGTCGACCAGTAAATTTGAAGTAGTAATGAAATAATGCATGAATACAAAATAATCATTAAGAATGAATAAAATGCCCAAGCTGGAAAACCAAGGATGATTTGTTCGGAAGATATGAACAAGGGTGTAGTAAGTACACAGGCCAGGATTGAAATGATATACGCTTTTTTTGGCATTATTATTGTTTTAGTAATTCAAGGTGAACGTTCAGCTTTTGAAATATTTCTACTTCTAATTATCTCGAAATTTATTTTTGTTACACTAATGATTTTATTTTTTTCCTATCTCCTGGAAAAATAAATATACAGATTAATTGATGTTATGCTACCAGATCTATAGAATTAATCAAGCATGGATGCGCCCAGCGCTGGTGCTTCATCCCCTAATTCATTCAAAAGAATATCGACGCCATCCATCCCATTCCCAATGGCATATTTGACCGCATTCTTTTCTATAATAGGCAGCAAGTCATCCTGCAACTCATGATAAATGGTCCCTCCAAGTATAATACGTTCGACACCAGTGATATTGATGACGTTGGCAATACCGATACCTAGCGCTCGCGCTTGATACTCAAGCAATTCAGACACCACCGGATCGCCCTTACGCCAGGCGTCAAAAATATCGGTTGCGCGAAAACTGCTAGGATCAATATGGCATACCGCACCAGCAGCCAACTTTTCGCCAAGCATTGTTTTAAGACCATGATAACTCACAATTGCTTCTAAACATCCATGGCGACCACATTTACATAAAGGACCATCTATGTCAATAACTACATGACCAACTTCTGCGGCAGTAGAATTAAAACCGGTTACTAGTTTACCTTTGTAAATGTAGCCTCCGCCAAGACCAGTGCCAGGATAAAAAGTAAACAATGATGAAACCCCCTTACCAGCACCAAATTTATACTCTGCCAAAGTTGCCATATTTACATCATTACCCAACTTTACATCCACGCCGGTTCTTTCCTTGAGCATATCCCGGACTGGTAATTCTTTTTCTTGAAATGCAGTAAGATGTTTCGCATGACCAAGTTCATTATCTACAGGACTTGGCAGTGCAATGCCCACCGAATCTATTTTTTCATCACCCACTTGTTCGGCAAGCGCAGTATATACATTGCTTATCTGGTCCATGACTGCTGAGATATCTGCCCTGTTTGATAAGCGGTGTTTTTTCCGGTGTATCACCTTATGGTCGCTGTCCGTCACAACCCCTAGTACTTTTGTCCCGCCTAGATCAAGTCCTATTCTATATGACATAGTTACTGATTATCCTGTCTATTTACTGAATATTGCATTCATTGTAAATCATTCCATGCTTTCATGCCACCCAACATATTTACCGCATTAAACCCGTGCGAAATTAATATGCGTGTACCGGTCTGCGATCTGTTCCCGCTGCGGCATATTACAATAATTTGCTTTTCCTTATGTTTATTTAATTCATCAATCCGTTGCTCTAATTCCTGAACTGGGAGTAATACTGCACCTGCTATGTGACCCAAAAGCCCGTCAAATTCCGTTGCAGTACGTACATCCAATAAAAGAATATTATCTTTTGCACTTATCTTTTTCTGGACATCAGTAACCATTATGGTGGGGATTTTTTTTACTGGTGTTTGTTCAATTGTTTTTTGATTACACGATCCTACAATAAGCGCTGCACTAACATAAATGACTGGTAAATATTTCATTAATTATCTATTCGGAAACTGATGCAGAATTGAAGCTATACAGGCGGTAAGCTTTTTTGCATAGGGTATATGGATAAATTCATTAGGTCCATGGGCGTTGGATTGTGGTCCAAGGATGCCTGTAATGACAAACTGTGCTTGTGGAAATTTCTCACCTAGCATGGCCATAAATGGTATGGTACCACCCTCGCCCATGGATAGGGCTGGTTTATTAAAATATGTCTGGGATGCTTCCTGCATAGCGTCAGCCAGCCAGGGTTCCAATGCTGGTGCGTTCCAACCGGTTGCAGGTTCATCGAACTTGACTTCTACACTGGCATTGTAAGGCGGATCATTTGTTAAAGCCTTCCGCATCGCATCAACTGCAATTTTTTTATCAAGAGTAGGCGGAATACGCATGGATAGTCGTAACGCTGTGTATGGTCGTAAAACATTACCTCCATCTTTTACAGCGGGGACACCATCCATACCCACAATAGATAATGCCGGTTTCCAGGTTCGTTTCAGAGTCCCTTCAACGGGATCTTCTGTGGTAGAATCCATGGATCCATGCCAGGGAAATTTTTCTACTTCACCATCTAGAGCTGCAATTACAGCTTTAGCATCCTCTACCCTGTGATCCGGAATCTTAACTGTGAGCGCATCCAGCAGTATGGATCCCGTTTTTTCATCTTCTAACCTTGAAAGCAATTGGCGTAATACCCTGAATGAAGATGGCACTAATCCGCTTGCAGAGCCTGAATGAACGCCTTCCGTTAGCACATCAACACGGACAGTACAGCCAATGAGGCCTCGCAATGACGTTGTTGTCCAGAATTGTTCATAGTTACCTGCACCAGAATCTAGGCAAACCACAAGATCAGGTGCCCCGATAATTGCGCTGCAATGATCCATGTAAAATGGTAGATCTGGGGAACCACTTTCCTCGGAAAATTCAATTAAAATGAGTATCCTTGGATGTTTTATACCTTGATCTTTTAATGAACGGACAGCCGCTGTAGCAGCGAACATTGCGTAACCATCATCTGCCCCACCGCGACCATACAGTTTATCTCCTTCCATAACCGGGGTCCAGGGACCAAATCCATCCCGCCAGCCTTCCATTTCCGGCTGTTTATCCAAGTGACCGTACATAAGGATATTCCCTTTCACTTCACCTGGGCAATCGATTAATATCAATGGTGTTCTATTATCTTGTTGAAAAACGTGAACAGTGCTGGGCTCCGGCTTATGGTTTTCAACCCATGCTTTGGCCAGATCCAATGCAGCAGCCATGTGACCATTTTCAATCCAGTTTGGATCAAAATCTGGTGATTTATTAGGAATTCGAATATAATCCACCAGAGTTGGGGTAATGTGGTCATCCCAAAACTGGTTTACATAATCTTCAATTTTTGTCTGATTCATCAGTTAATAATAAAAAATTAGCCCGGTAATTTCGCTTTTTCTGATCAAAGGATTCAGTAATTATTTTCTGCCTAATTCTGAGACAATTATATTCAACCAATAGATATATAACGAATAATTCATAATGACAAAACACCCATTACTAGATGAAGTACTAGACGGTAGCAGATTAATAAATATTTGCGAGGAATATGGCACACCACTTTACACCTATTTTGGCGAACGGATACGCAATAATCTGGATCACATTGATACGGCTTTAAAGAAAAATTTCGATAAATATCAGATACACTACGCTGTAAAATCCAACAATAATCCAAACTTGCTTACCTTCATGCATCAGCATCTCCCTAGTCTGGGGGTTGATTGTTCTAGCCCCGGAGAGTTGCTGGTGGCAAAAAGGGCCCGTATACCCATGAAAAATTGTGTATATACCGGCAATTTTGAATCGATAGATGATTTACAATCAGCTGTAGACAGCGGTTGCGAAGTGAATCTTGATGATGAAACATCATTTAAGCGTTTGAAAAATATCTGCATTCCAGAATATATAAGTTTCAGATTGAATCCAGGAGTCGGCAAAGGTCGTTTTGCTGAAATAGTCACCGGTGGTCATGATGCAAAATTTGGAATTCCGGTTGAAAAAATCGCTGCTGTATATCAATCAGCCGTAACAGATGGTGTAAAAACATTCGGATTGCAATGCCATGCAGGGTCAGCTATTCTTGATGAGAACCATTTCAGAGAGAACACCAAACTAATTCTTAAACCAGCGCGCCTCATCGAAAATACTATTGACCAACGATTAAAAAAGATTTCCATAGGCAGTGGTTTCGGCATACCCTATACGGATGATGAAGATCCACTTGATTTTGATAATGTGTTTCGTCTGGTGGCTGAAGTTTTCAAAGAATTTTATGGTCAACATCAAGATGATTGGCCGATCCTATGCATTGAGCCCGGCCGCGCAATCGTAGGTGATGCAGGGATACTTTTAGCAAGGGTGACTGGTATTAAAGATAGTTATAAAAAATTTGTTGGATTAGATGCCGGTATGGAAACACTAATGCGTCCAGCGCTATATGGTGCGGTTCACCGCATCTATAAAGTTGGCGATACTATAGGAGAACAAAATATCACAGCTGATGTCACTGGTCGCATATGTGAAAATACTGATCGCCTAGCTGTAGATATTCCCTTTCCGGATGTAATGGAAGGAGATTTAATTGCCATCATGGATACTGGCGCATATGGCTATGCCATGTCCCACCAGTTCAACACACGACCACGTCCTGCTGAATTACTTATTGATAAGGATGGGCCACGCCTTATCCGAGCCAGGGAAACAATAGAAGATATTTTTCGTAATTGTGATAATTAGCTAAAGAGATGAGAATAGCACGCCCAATCATATTGATCTTCATAACAATATCATTGTATAGTTTTGGGCAGGAACGCCCCAGCGTTCACCAAATTCAGCTTGAATACTATAATGAAAACTATACTGCACCCCCAGATCAACGAACTCACGAACCAATTGTGCCTGTTCAACCCCGCAATGTGACACCAACACATGAAATGTTTGGTTATCATCCTTACTGGATGGGAACTGCTTGGCAAAACTATAACTACAGCTTGATTTCAACCATCGCTTACTTTAGTGCTGAAGCAACCGCAACTGGCGGTCTAAATAATCTTCATGGCTGGCCGGTCACAGGCCTAATAAATATTGCCCATACCAATGGTGTAGATGTTGTGCTTTGCGTCACCCTTTTCAGTAATAGTGATCTGGTAACCTTGCTGGGTAATGCAACTTATCGGCAAAACCTGATTAATAACCTGCTGACACAAGTGCAGGCTGGTAATGCCGATGGCGTCAATGTAGACTTTGAGTCATTTCCTGCATCTCAGAAACAAAACATGGTACAGTTTATCACTGACCTTACAAACACCTTTCATACTGAGATACCAGGTTCCCAAGTTACTCTGGCCACCCCAGCTGTTGATTGGAACGATGGCTGGGATTATAATGCGCTAGCTACCGTAAGTGATGGCTTGTTCATTATGGGGTACGATTACTATTACAGTGGTAGTTCAAGTACCGGACCAAATGCACCGCTAACTGGTAATGGTTATACAGTTTCTTGGACAGTAAATGATTATTTGAATAAGACCAATAACCAGGCAGATAAATTGATCATTGGCTGCCCATATTTTGGTTTTGAATGGCCAGCTACATCCAGTTCAGCTGGTGCATCTACTACAGATACTGGTTCAGCAAAATTTTATGCAGAAATGGAAGGGAATGCATTGTCATACGGAAAACTATGGCATGAATCATCACAGACTCCCTGGTACCGCTATCAAAACCCTAACTGGATACAAGGCTGGTATGATGACAGCTTATCCTTATCCTTGAAATATGATTTTGCCATCAATAATGATCTATTAGGGGTTGGTGTTTGGGCGATGGGTTATGATGGCAGCAACCCCGAACTCTGGGACCTGCTCTCCGCTAAATTTGGAGCCAACGCACCACCGACAACACCAAGTAGGTTGATTATCAAGAATATTGGCAATGGTGCTGTAATGATAGATTTTCAGGGCGCGCAAACCGCAGATATCTATGTCGGATTGCGAAGTTACCTTGATAACAACACTGTTGATACATTGGGTATTTACACCCAACGACCAATTGTTATTGATAACCTTACTGCAGGTGAATCTTATTTTCTTTCCATTTCCGCTGCAAATGACTTCGGTTCCAGTCCCCAGACAGAATTGCTGGGTGTAATACCATCTTCCGGAAATGTAAAGTGTTTGATCATAAATGGTTTTGATCGGGTAAATGGTACTACCAACACATTTAACTTTATCAGGCAACATGGCAGTGCTTTCCATGCACAAGGTTATCCCTTTGATACCGCCACCAACGAAGCAGTTATGGAAGGCGACATTAACCTCGACAACTATGCGGTTGTAGACTGGATCCTCGGTGAGGAAGGTACAGCGACCAGTTCTTTTACGGGATCAGAACAAGACTTGGTAAAATCATATTTAGAAAATGGTGGGTTTCTTTTTGTGTCCGGATCAGAGATTGGCTATGACCTTTCTAGCCAAGGTAGCGCCACTGATAATCAATTCTTCCAAGACTATTTGAAAGCAGACTATATATCCGATGCAGCTGGCGGACAGCAAGGGACTTACAGCAGCTACGGTGTAAGCAATTCATTGCTTGATGGAATATCCGATATCACCTTTGATAATGGAACTCACGGCACTTACGATGTGGACTGGCCTGACGGCATCAAACCAGTTAATGGTGCTGAGGTATGTGCAAAATTCAATGATGTAGATTATGCAACCCACGGCGGCATGGGTATTAGTTATACCGGCACATTCGGCAATAGTAGTGAAAACGGCGGCGTTGTATTTCTATCTGTTGGTTTTGAAACAATTTACCCCGAATCAAAACGTGATCAATTACTTGATAGGATTCTCAACTTCTACGAAACTGAGCTCAGTATTGTAAATAATTCACATGTTTCTTTACCCGAAGAAGTATCAATTCATGCACTGTATCCAAATCCAACAAATTCATCCCTTACATTAGAATTCTTAACAGATCTAAACAATGGCGTTGCGCAGATTGCAATTATCGATATTTTGGGACGGCATGTAAAAACCGTGGATATTTCCCTGGCGGGTACATACAAACACACTTGGGTGTGGAACGGGATGGATGATCACAATAGAGAATTACCAACAGGTATATACATCTTGACTTTGACCAGTGGTCAAACCATTGATACCAGAAAAGTTACTGTTTTAAAATAATGGAATATTTTAAATGGAAATTATTATTGGTTTTGACCATCACCTTTCTATCAGCCCAAACTAGGCAATCCACACATCAGGTCCAGGCTGAATATTATAAAACCATTACAACCCCTCCATCAGAGAAGGTTACGGTACTAACTGGTTTAGATGTGCTGCTGGAAAAAAAGATTGCTTTGATCACTGGTAAAGCTATCGCCCTGGTCACCAATCAAACTGGAATCGACCGCTATGGTATACCAAACTATAAACGACTGTTGGCTTTGGATGATATCTACCTGAAAGTGATTTTTTCCCCTGAACACGGTTTATTTGGCGAAGCCGACGAAGAAATAACATACGATAAAAAGATCACCGACCTTCCTGAGGTATTCAGTCTATATGGTACCGTACGCAAACCAACACCGGAAATGTTGCAGGGTGTAGACTTGATCATTTATGATATTCAGGATATCGGTGCACGCTTTTATACCTATATTTCAACTTTAGGCCTGGTCATGGAAGCTGCAGCTGAATTACAAATACCAGTGCTGGTATTGGATCGCCCCAATCCAATCCGCAGTGATATAGTGGAAGGTCCATTATTGGATTTGAATTATCAGTCCTTCGTTGGCAAATATCCCATTCCCATCCGCTATGGGTGGACTGTAGGAGAACTGGCCCAAAAGATTGTTGCAGAACAATGGATTCCTGCTGTCCCATCCCTAAGTGTCGTTTCCATGGAAGGCTGGTATGCTTCCCTCTGGTATGATGAAACAAATTTGCCTTGGGTCAAACCTTCCCCTAATATTCCAGACGTAGGTACCGCATTGATATATCCTGGCATGTGTTTACTGGAAGGAACAAATGTTAGTGAAGGCCGGGGTACAGAGCATCCCTTTAAATGGTTTGGGGCTCCCTGGATTGATGGTAAAATTCTTTCCCAAGAACTGAACAAACTACATCTGCCTGGTGTCGTTTTTGTGCCGAAATCATTCACTCCTATTTCTATTCCAGGAGTAGCAGATAAACCAAAATATGAAAATCAACTCTGTGACGGCATTGAGATCCGAGTTATTACTAGGAATAAGTACCAAAGTCTAAACGTAGGTGTGAGTGTATTAAAAAAGCTGCAAGAGTTGTATCCAGAAAATATAGTTTTCAAGGAAAATAGATTGAACAGGTTATGGGGCAGTGACACGCTGTTGAAAGAACTACAGAAAAAGCAGGAACAATTCAATTTCTATGCCGCTGGTGGTTTCACTATACTTCTTTTAATGACTTTGTTAATTAAATGATTTGTGTATCCATATTTCATCGATTAACAAAATCATCTTCCCTATTACTATTACTGAACATATTTATAATAAGTCACAGTTTAACATCAGGACAAACGACTACGAAAAAGTTGGTAAAGGTAAAAGAAATTATACCTGACATTGAAATTGAACTTAAATATTCAACCACAGATAATTTTACCAAACAAATATTGTACCCAACCAATACATGTTACCTAGCATTTGGAACCCTTGAAAATCTTAAACTTGTACAAGACTCCCTGCGCAATATCTATAGCCATAACGGATCCAAATATTCCGAAGGACTTGGACTGAAAATTTGGGATGGCTATCGGCCGCGATCAGTTCAATACCGCATGTGGGAAATTGTACCTGATCCACGGTATGTGGCTGATCCGAATATTGGTTCTTCCCATAATCGTGGTGGTGCAGTTGACTTAACCATAATTGATTTTTCCACAAAAAGAGAATTAGATATGCCCACTATATTCGATTTTTTTGGTGTTGAAGCCCACCATGAAAACATGGATCACCCTGATCATGTCATTGTCAACCGGAAATTATTAAGAGACCTAATGACCAATGTAGGTAGTTTCACAATATACGCAGAAGAATGGTGGCACTACAAATATCCGCCTTCGGATAATTTTCCTCTGCTTGATTTTCAACCAGAATGAATATTGAGAGAGATTACAATTATAATCGTAGGCCGATTGTCAACCTTTGAATAAAATCAAATCGGCCAAAATCTGTATAGGAGTAATCGAGTTTAAGTTTCGTATTGCTCTTTCCTAAACGGTAATAAATACCTCCGCCAAGTGTCAATCCCTGTTCTGTCGCATCCCGGAAAAGAGTAGCATAACCACTGCGTAAGAAAAACGTTTCTGCATAAGCAAATTCCAGTCCAGCATTCATACTTTCTGTATTATCATTAGGATGTAACGCATCTAGTCCAAATGATAATCTTGTTTTTTCATTTTCAAGAAGTTCCCCTGCAATCCCAACGCGAAAAATAAGCGGCAACGGAAATTGGTCTGATTGGTACAGCGCATTAACAAATTCTACATTACCTTCGTTTTGCTTATCAGGGTCAACACTAATGATCATATCTCTCCCGTCCATTTTCAAACTATTACCAAAATTGGATAAGCTAGCCCCAATTCGAATGTCACGAAATGGTGTAACAAATAGCGCTCCTAGATCAGCAGCAATTGCCTGGGCCTTTGAATGCCAGATCTTTTGTTGTACAAACTTAAGATTACCGCCTAATGAGAATTTATCTGTTAACCGCCGTGAGTACGATAATGTTACGGCCAGATCACCAGCTTCAAAACGTTCACCGGTACCTTCCGGTTCCTCTACTGTACGTACAATGTCTTCCGGTACAGTTAGACTGGTTAGACTGAACCCCAAAGTACCAATACCAGGGGAATTGAAAGCAAACGCAAGATAGTTAAAGTTGGTTTCTGCGATCCAGGGACTATTAACAAACATGGCCTGGATACCATCTATGTATGCCAGGCCAGCAGGGTTCCAATAGATATTACTCAAATCTCCATTCATGGCAGTAAATGCATTACCCATTGCAGTAGCACGGGCATCTACCCCAATTTTTAGAAATTGTGCTGCTGTTGTACCACGCTTGGTAATGGTATTGGTATTTGTGTTTTGGGGATAGACCAACCCCGTATCAAGCACAATAATAAACATGATACTAACGATTTTAGTTTTTAGACCTAAATATTTCATTTTATCACTGCAAATCTGCCAATTGATTCACCCAGATCCTCTGCATCCACATGAAATAAATAAATACCGTAAGATATTGGGAAATTATCATCCGTTGTTAGATCCCAAAATTCTTTACCATCGTCCATGCTAGAATGGTGGGCCAGTGTTTTTACAAGTTCACCAGTAATTGTATAAATCCTGATGATACAATCCTTGGGTAAATGATTAAAGTATACTCTTCTTGGGCCGCGATCACGAGGATTTTGCCTATCCAGCGGTTCCAATACATTGGTAACAACGTAAGGATTAGGAACAACACTAATATTGTCCAGTTTATTTATTGCTTGCTCATTATTGATCAGAGAAGCACTTGTTGTAAATTGATATTTATCACCTTCAGTAAATGGCCTGGTGGTGGCTATATAGTAAATATCGCCACTATTAGGAGCAATGCCACCTTCCGCTTGCTCAAGAAAAGTGAATTCCCAGGATGTGGTAGATGTTTCATCTCCCTGCAAAATCACTGCCCTGTCTCCCGGTGTCCATAAACTATCCTCAGGAGGTAATTCAAGTATAATCACTTTCCGCTGTTCAGGAACCAAGCCAGCTGTAGTTTCCCAAACCTGAAATTTTGCCTTGACATACCCGTAATTAGGCCTAGCACTGGAATCTGCAATATCATCAAAAAACCGTACCTCATAATCAGCGGGATACATTTTTGTGCCAATATTATTGAATGGCTTTACTTGCGGTTCCCAGTTGGTTGGAGATCCGGCACTCCATGCCATTTGTGTTTCATCCAGTGCTAAAATCTGATTTTGGGCGTAGATCTTAAGACCATCAAAAACTGGATTGGACTCTTCCATGTTCAGCAAGCTGCTCGCTACAACACCATAATACATATAAGATGCCAGGTATGTAACACCATCTAATAATGCGCCATTAGGTATTGCGCGGATCTTGCCTGATATTGGTATTAGTTCATAATCGATGCCGGATTCATAAGTATTGTTCCCATTTATATCTGAAAGACTAAAAGACAAGCTATCAATATTGCCATAATCCAGCCGAACAAATTGATCTAATTTAGCAACCAGTTCATCCGCTACCGTTTTCATATCTTTAACCGAATAACTTGTTGGACTTTCCATAAAGGATACTTCAAACATATTTTCATCTTCGATAGCCCGGGGATCAATAACTTCAATAACAATTGTTCCGGTCGCAACACCACTAACATGCTCTATAAAATTCTCATTAATATTACCTGGGACATAACCAGCAGACGGTACCCTAGGAACGATTTGCTTGGTATTTACATCCAAGATCACTTCATTGGTCTCAGGATTTAACGTGATTGTTTTCGAACATTCAGAGGGAGCGATTCCTAGACTATCATCCCCATGATCATAGGAAACAACTGCATAATAATAGGTTTGACCATTGATGACATTATTTGAATCAATAAATGAATGCCTAAGCCCCGTATTGCTTCCTAGATTATAAAATACTCCCCGATCACCATAGGGAATAGTGCTCAAACCACTGTAATCATTAACGAGGTCGAAGCGGGCTGGTGATCCAGTTGCCATCTTTAATGGTTCGAATAGGAATTTTGAACCATTCGCATCTGTAATTGTTTGCTGATCAAGGAAAGACGGCTCAATACTGCGGTAGACTACATAACCCTCAAAGTCATAGGATTCACTAATCAAATCATAAGATGTTTCAGCTTCAGCATCCCAATAAAGGACTACCTGTTCATCGCCTGGTACCGCTGTAACAAGAGGTTTATCAGGCGGTTTTGCAAATTGATAATTTTTTTCATATATGTCCTGTGCAGTAATAGCATTTAGTGTCAAATCTTCATAATCCTGTCCTACCAAAAGTGCAATCGAAAATCGTCGCGCTTCTCCTGCTGGCAAAGACATAGGACCTGAACTATAAATGAATATGTAATCACCCGCCTGGTCAACATTGGCAGAGTCAAATTCACCTGCCTGTAAGTGGTTTTCCCATACATAGTGATCATTTGATATCCTGTTTTGACTAGTGAATGGTGGTGAAGCGAATCCGGTTAAACCCACCATATCTGATTCATCAAGGTCAGTCCATTCAAAGTTTGGTTCTCCCGGCTGGCGTGGATCGAACGGGTCTCCAGCTGTAGGTATCCCATCATCCTCTCCCGTATCACCAGTATTCGGTATACCATCTATACCAATATCATGTTTCTCGATGTCCCAATCACCATCATCATCAATCCCATTACTACGGCTTTCATCTACCATACCATCATTATCGTTATCAAAGCCATCATAAGGTTGTCCAGGGCTTTCTAAAAACTTGTAACCAAAATACCCGGGTGCACGGCCAGTAACATCACTTACACCATCCTCATCCCAGGCATAGACCATGTTTATATTTCTATCAAAATATGAAAGGTCATCCTGCCAGTTCGCGGGTCCACCAATATGAGGATCGCCCCACATACCAAAGGTTACCTCATGTAAATCGATCTCACTTTTGTTGGTTACCTTGTATATTAAAAATATGATGTCTTCTGCTAATGGGTTAGCCCATTGGTAATAACGGGACTCGATTTCTAGACCCAATCCTTTACGAGACGAATCTTCTGGGAATGGATAATATTCAAATTCCCGGTTGGTACGATCATCCGTAACAAAAAATATTTCTAGATCCGAATTAGAAGAACCCTGTCTAAGAGCACCGGGCCAAACATATTCTTCAAGATCAGCGTTATACCACCCCGCCGGCCAACTGTCCGGTTTGCCATCACCGTCACGGTCAAAATCATTGGATGTTGGCAGTTGGTCACTGTCCGGGTCCGCATAGGGAATTGTGAAATCATCATTCCAAGCCAATGGTTCCCAGCCCCAAAACTCTGTACCATCAGGAGATACTTCACCGCCCAAGGAAGTGAGCCCATCGCTTATCAAACGAGCGTACCATGTAGTATCACCTGTATCACTTACTTTCCAGTAGGCGTCCTGATGACTATTTTGGGTTATTTCAACTTCAGCACAGATGAATGGACCAAATTCATAGCCGTAACCCAATCCTTCCCAAACAATATCAGTGACCTTATTGCCTGGGCTGGAAATGGATCCATAGTTCCAGATTTCCGCCGTAATCTTATTTCCGTTCATTATGGCTTTTTGCCGTCGTAGAACCTGGGGATCATCATTCTGGATAGCCATGGCCCTGTAAATACCTTCCCGCCAATCATAGTATTTTTTATGATCATATTCGGACCAGATTTTTTTTGGTCCTTGCAAGTACCAATCCTGTGAACCTTTTTTCACTTTCTTATCCTTAGCTGTTAACGGCTGAAAAAAGGCAGACGTAAGCAGTAAGAAAATAATGGTTAGCTTGACTAATCTTTGTCGAGCCATCTTTAAAGATCCACTGTTAGACCGATAGAAACAGATCGTGGAGCCGTATAATAATAGGGCCGGTTCATATACTCATTCCAGGTATGAATACCTGGCTCACCATAGTGGCGGATCAATTCATCAGTTTCCTGGTTTGATTGATAGCCATATGTATAGCCAGCCCTGCCGGTATCATCGTACACATATCTTTCATTACGGGTATCAAACAGGTTATAAATTTTGGCAAATGCCACCAGGCGGAAATTCTGTAAATTGAACGTTTTCTGGATACGCATATTTACATTTCGTTGCCAAGGCTTATTATCACTGTTTGGTTCCGGCACATAATTTGCATTGGGTATATCCGGTGTATAAGGCCAGCCACTGCTTAATTTACCAATGAAGCTGACCGACCATTTCCGTGGATCGCCAAACATCAAAGTGGTGCTCATAATTTGCCGCTGGTCCCAGCTAAGTGGTGCAATACGCTTTTCTTCCTCTTCACCTGTAAGTGAATTGAAGAAAAAAGAACCCGATCGCACACTGTTGCCTTTGGCGACCTGGTATGTATAATCAGCCCAAGCTGACAATCGTGTTACCGGATCGTGCCGTTTGGTCAGGCTAAAGGTGATTCCTTTCACCGAGCCATAATCCTTATTGAGATATATGGCATAGTCAGACGGACCATATTTTGCCGATTCATAATGGATCGATTGTAAGGCCAGCAGATCGCGGATATCCTTGTAAAAGATACTCATGTTAATCGCCAGGATACTGGTTAGTTGCTGCTGTAATCCAAATTCGTAATTTACCGTTTTCTCCGGCTTGAGATCAGCGTAACCGATACTTGGGGCAAGTCCCGCACCAAATGTACTCGTTTTATATAACCTGCGCAGGGTAGGCATCTGGAAAAAATGGCCATAAGAAAAATGTAAAATTCCCGCATCCGTAATTGGAAATGATATCCCCAGTCGTGGTGATACCATATGCTTGGGATCTGCTGTAGTTTTACTACCTTCTGGATCCAGAAGATCTTCTACATAGTCTGACTTTGGATCAAAATAGTCATAACGCAATCCCACATTCATAATCATATTAGCATACTCGATCTTATCCTGGATATACCCGGATAAAAACGTGGCCTCATTATCGTATAGATTGTGGTACGGTGATTCATTAGCGGGCAGAACAGTTGGTGTGCGGTATTGGTCATTATATAATACTGTAATGTTTTCTTCATTTAAATCATCAATCCGTACACTGGTACCGACTTTAATCTCATGCCTTGATGTTATTTGGCTGGTAAAATCAAATTTCCCGCCTACAGAATTTGATTTACGATAACTATGGCCCATTTGTGTGCCGCCAAAAGCAAAAGTAGCTGAACTTGGTTCCGTGTTTATCCAGTCTGTACGTACATAATTTGGATCCAATGGATCCTCAAATAAGAATTGACTATAATCCGTTGTGCTATAGAAAACATTGGCCTCATAATAGCTCCTAAGACCGATAGCATGATTAAGCTTGACCGAATAATTGGAATTTTGATTCGCATAATTATATGTTCCATCAGGATTATACTTGTAACTATGTACATACGATTTCCAATTGCTTTCAGCGTACAATAATTGGCCGGATAATTTTAGCTTTGGAGTAATACGAAAGGTCAATTTCCCTAAACCATTAAAATTATCACTGGGATTCATTGGTACAAATTTTCCGTCACCACTCATTTCCACATACCAATCACCTGAAGGAGGAAAATATGCATAATCATCGGGGTTGTGCTCTCGTACCCCATAAAGATAACCTTCATTATCGCTCCATCGTCCGCTTACATTAAATGTAATGCGGCCATTGTTGCCTATTAAGGGTACAGGGCCTGATACAGAGCCTTCCAGGATTGTATTTGCCAAGGGGTTCACATCATCAATATTGGTGTAAAGTTCCGTATCATTGGAAAAATAATCACCCGTATACGCCGATATACTGCCTTCATAATTTTTCCCGCCTTCTTTTATCTGCAGGTTTACAATGCCACTCATGGCGTTACCATATTCAGCGTTGAACGCACCACTAACTACTTTCATTTCTTCCAGTGCTTTGTTGGAAATATTAATCGCAAGTGAATTGGTAAAAAATGGATTGCTTACTGCTACACCATCAATATAATAGCCGATCTCATTTGAACGACCTCCGCGAATGTGCAGCGCTCCATCAGCCCCTTGATTTACCCCCGCCTGAGTAGTTAGCACACCCAGAAATGATTCCACAGGCATTTCCTTCATCTCTGCACCGGTGGTGATCTTTTGTGAGGATGTAAGATCTTTCTGGACCATGGGCCTGTCTGCCATCACAATGACTTCTTCGCCTTCTAAGACCTCTGCTGTCATAGCAATATTCTGAAAAGTAGTCTGATCAATATTAACCCGCAGATTTTGAACCTTTTGGGTAGCATACCCTATATAGGATACTTGCAGGGTATAATCACCAGGAGGAACGTTAATAATGAAATAATATCCATTTATATCCGTTGCAGCACCCAAAGAAATTTCTTCAACAACCACATTTACACCCGGCAGCGGTTCACCGGTTTCTTTATTAACTATAATACCGGTTATTTTTCCGTTGGCAGCAAATAAAACGCCCAAGATGTTTATCGTAATAAAAAGAGTTCTCATAGTATCAGAAACTAAAAGGGGAGCGCTATACAGCGCTCCCCTTTTATATACTTGTTAAAGAATGGATTCTCTGGCTTATTTGACCAGGGTCATTCTTTTGACCTTTTTCATTCCAGCCCACTCCAGGCTGTAAAGATACATACCTGTGGAAACTGTTCGGCCAAATTCATTCTGCCCATTCCATATTACCTTATGGGTTCCAGCATTAACCAATTCGTTGTTAACCAAGGTTTTTACCAACTGACCAGTTATGTTATACACCTTCACCGAAACCTTACGGTTGATTGGGATAGTATACTGGATAGTAGTATTTGGATTAAACGGATTTGGGTAGTTCTGTTCCAAACGATAGTCTTCTGGAACAATGAACGCCATTGGATCAACGCCAACTACTTCAGCAATCTGATTTTCCAATAATACAAACGTCCATGCCTTTGGATTAGCAACCCTTTCAGTAGTCACAACAAAAGTGTCCCCTGTAGCGTCCCATGTATTCGTTGTATGTGTCAGGCTGTCCCGATTATTCTGAAATGAAACCAGGAGTTCTTTTTTGTTATCCATATCAAAATCAAGAGATACTCCATTCCAGTCTGAAGTAATCTTGGAAGCAAAGCCCCAAGTTTGAGATTTAGATACAGTGGTAGTACCATTTGAATCTATTGTGGTTGTATTCTGGGTCACATCCAACTCACCCCAATAGATAACCTTTTCCATATAGCTTCCAGCGGATCGTGGATCAGGGCCAATGTACTCTAAAGCAGAGACATTGGGTCTTCCACGGCCAACAAAGAAAGACTTTCTATCGCTACCATCATAAGGACCGTGTCCAACAGCACCATGAAAGGTGCCAGCATTTCCTATTTTACGAACATGATCTTCGTTAATGGTAAGTACATCATCGCCTTCATCATAGTCTACGACATAGACATCTCCAGTGCCGACCCCCCAATTACCATAACTTGAAAAGTACGCTTCATCATTTCCATCACCATCAATATCGCCAGCCGCTCCACCAAATAGTGAAACCTGATCACTGGGATAAGTAGTTGCATAATTCCTTCCTTCGGCATCCGGTGCGGCAATAGAATATGCATCTGGACCTGTAGATGTGGTATTGTAGAAGTTGAAATAGTTCCAGGTATGGTTGACAAGGTCCATGTGTCCATCACCATTCAAGTCTGCAGGGAGCGAGTGGTAGGGCGAGCCTCCGCCGTAACTACCACGATCAACGAAAAATTCCGAAACCCATGTTTCAAATCCTGCACCACCAGCATTATGTTCAATATCGCCACTGACAGAGGTAATTAAGGTTCCTCGTGTCCCGCCGCGACGGATCATAATAACCAGTTCCTGTTGACCGTCTCCGTCTACATCTGCAATCGTGGTACGTTCATGGTCTCCTCGGAATACAGATCCATCACCTTCGCAACAGGTATCCACTTCCACCCTATTTATAGATGAATAAGTTGTGCCATAGTTGTCGCTGCCAACTACACCATCCCATTCAAAGACCCACCAGCCTTCATTACCAGTGGAAGCTAGTGGAAAAACTATTTCTTCTTTACCATCGTTATCCAGGTCGCCTACACCCACAGTACGTGGGTTATAGGAGTAATGGCTTGCGGTATCTTCCGGCGATGCCCATACTACGTCAAAGGCATTATTAGCAGCATCATATTCCCAAACCAATACCCTGTGCCCCACATAATCGGTAGCGATTACTTCATGGGCACCATCCTGGTCCATATCCATACCACCGATAGCTGTTCTACTGTTACCAGTTGGATCTGATTGAAACATTTCATCAGCAGATGACTTTAAGCCGACCGCTGCAATAGACCAGTTAGCGGCCAGATGACTTGTTTCGTTGCCTCCTTCATAATCCCAGATAAATTGATCGTTATCCAGTACAAGAATCTGGGGTTGTGAAGCATCAGCAGCATACAAGTTGGTTAGCACCACTTCCAGGTATCCGTCACCATCAAGATCATTATCAGATATATCAAGCGGATAATAGCGGTCAGCTGGTTCACCAACACTTTCAAAAATAGTAGTTACATCATAGCTGGCTGCATTGGTCGGATCTCCACCCATGAATTCCATCCGCATAACAGTTTCTTTGGTTCCAGTGTTGGCAATAATATCCATTTTGCCATCACCATCAATATCACCCATATCGCTGCCGCGATTTCTTTCACCGAAAGTAAGTACTTCACTGAAATCCCCTGCAACAATAAGATCAACACCACTTGAGGTGACCATTTTTAATTGTAGATCATCGACATAAAAAGAACCACCAGACGTATCATTCGGCTGAACATGCATTACACCCACTTGAATGATAGTAGCACCAGCGGGTACCGTACAAAGCACTTCCTTATTGTGCCATTCATCAGGAGCCATTCCTTGGAAACTCTCTGATTCCATACCTATCCAGGAATAGCCATCACCAAAATATTTAGCAAACAGAACGCCGGATGCATCGTCCTGGTTTAGATCATCAGCACTATTAGTATAAAACTCTGCAGATGCTACAAACTGCGATCCTTGAGCTATCGCGTTAGCACCGGTGTAAAGAAAAAACGCATTATTTTCCATGTTGGCACCGCCAGAGGATAATCCCATAATCTTAAGCGCTGAGGTACCCTCAAACGCAGTAAATGTACTATCAGTGTTCGCCATTGTGTCACCTGTAGCTACAACAGCCATGTTAACCATAGGATCTGGATAGAAACCCCAACCTGTAGTACCATCCTCGAATCCACCATTCGTAGTCTGATTATCCGCAAGAACAAGGGTATCATTTAAAGTATTATTCAGATAATACAATTTTCCATTGGTCATTGGGAACCAGGCGTCTGAATCACCGTCACCATCAGCATCATAAAATGCAAATCCATTTCTCCGAAAGGATGCAGGATCACCATCAGCAAACATACTATTCAAGTCTACAGATAAAGCGTATGTGTCTGTTCCCTGAGCTTCAAAAACAGCCATACTGAAGTTATCCCAAGTGTTTACCCAGACCTCGTGGTTACCATCCATGTCAAAATCCACAACGTCCACATTATATACACTGCCGCCGCCTAGGTTTTCTGTATCTAAAAATTCATTGGTAAAAGTAGCGAATTCATCCAGACCAGTTGTTGCCAGTGCATCAATAGATAGTTTCCTCGTGCCGCGATCGACCGTGCAAAGCTCTACTTTTCCATCCCCGTCCACATCGGCTAAAGCATAGCCCGCTGGACGAAAATTATCTGCAAATGTCAAACCATACTGAAACAGCAAGGTAGGTGCATCCGGGAAGACACCGGCTGCATTTTGTTCAAAAATGTATGTTCCCCAGGTATCATCGTTAGAACCACTTGCTGGCGCTACACCAAAGTATATCTCCTGCAAGCTATCACCATCAATATCACCATAAAACATGCCAGGCAGGCTGTTACCAGGAACTGGCGTGACAAAATGCCACACATGCTGAAAGCCACCACCAGCACCAGGGCCTTTTTCATATAGGTAAACACCTAGTTTTCCCGGATCTGGACCACCAGGAGCCAAGGTTTCATCAATAGAAAATAATATTTCGTGCAAACCATCAC
>FAXC01000133.1_pt1 | contig 23762 bp, 18 predicted proteins | sample 734421 | NCBI WGS metagenome assembly FAXC01 (sample SAMEA3597868, study PRJEB11362) | hydrothermal vent metagenome | biome: marine hydrothermal vent biome; feature: marine hydrothermal vent; material: ocean water | place: Atlantic Ocean | collected 2010-09-19/2010-10-04 | reverse complement strand
GTATGGGTATCGATGCCGGTATTGTCGACAGCAGCGGGTATCCATCTATTTTCGTAGGCAATTTTTCCAATGAAATGATTGGTGTGTATCGCTATTCCGGTAAAGGATGGTTTAATGACCGGGCTGCATTATCACGCATTGGGCGTACTAGTTATTTATCACTTACCTTTGGGTTGTTTTTGTTTGATGTAGACTTGGATAAAGATCTAGACCTTTTTGTTGGCAATGGTCACGTTTATCCCTTTCGCACCAAAGACCAGGAAGGTATTACCTATCGGCAAGTATCACAGTTGTTTACAAACGACGGTAACGGTGTATTTGCCAATGCAAACGAGATGGTTGCTGGTGTTTTGGACAACAAAATGGTTGTACGTGGGGCCGCAGCGGGAGATTACGACCGTGATGGGGATCTGGATATTCTGCTTACGGAAAATAATGGCCCTGTTCATTTGTGGCGCAATAATACTGAGAAGAAAAATTTTCTGCGGGTAATTCTTGAGGGGGAAACCAGTAATAGAGATGCCCTTGGCGCAAAAATTGTAGTGAGCGTGGATGAATTTAAAATGGAGCGAATAATCCGAACGGGATCTAGTTATCTTTCCCAGTCAGGGCTAACGGCATCTTTTGGACTTGGAAATCACACTACGGTTGATTCGCTGTCAATAATATGGCCTAGCGGGGAAATAGACACGTTTACCGATATAAAAAATAACAGAGAAATATTCATAAAAGAAGGTTCTAATCGGGCTGAGGATCTGTAGCGGAATTAATGTGCGTGATAATATCTTGGTTCAGTCTCGTAATTTGGTCCTGTATCGGGATATTCGGCTGCAGTAGCAAACAAGATTCTTATACAACCTGGGAAACATACCAAGGAGATCCGGGAAGCAACCAATATTCATCATTAGGCCAGATAAATAAAGGCAATGTTGACCAGCTTGAGATCGTCTGGGTCTATCAAACCGGGGATAGTCTGGGACAACAATCCCAGATCCAATGCAATCCGATTATTGTTGATGATATTTTATACGCTACATCCCCCACTATTAAATTGATTGCCCTACAAGCTTCGACGGGAGAATTATTATGGGAATTCGATCCAGCGCTGGATTTTTCACCGCACGTAAATAGAGGAGTGACTTATTGGGAATCAGGTAATGATAAGCGAATATTATTTACCGCTGGATCACTCCTATTTTCTATTGACGCAATCACAGGTAAACCAGTGGTCAGTTTTGGGACCGCAGGAGTCACTTCACTTAAGGCAGGCTTGGGTCCCCGAGCAGCAGATCTCTTTGTTATTTCAACCTCACCCGGAGTTATTTATAAAGATTTATACATAATTGGCACCCGTGTTTCCGAGAACGCTGATGCGGCGCCGGGTTATATACGTGCTTTTAATGCAAGAACCGGTGCTGTGGAATGGGTATTTCATACCATACCAAAACCTGGTGAATACGGGTATGAGACATGGCCCGAAGATGCCTATGGAAAAATAGGTGGCGCTAACGCCTGGGCGGGCATCAGTTTGGACGTAGATCGGGGTGTGGTGTATGCACCCACTGGATCGGCATCATTCGACTTCTGGGGCGGAAATCGTACAGGCTCCAACCTATTTGCAAATTGCATTATCGCGATAGATGCAGAGACCGGTCAGCGTTTATGGCACTACCAAACCGTACATCATGATCTTTGGGATCGCGATCTACCGGCACCACCAAATCTTGTTACTGTAACACATAATGGGGTAAAAGTTGATGCGGTAGCGCAGGTCACGAAATCGGGCTATGTATTTCTTCTTGATCGTGATACAGGGAAACCATTATTTCCTATCGAAGAACGACCAGTAAAAAAATCCGATCTTAAAGGTGAAGAGGCCTGGCCTACACAACCATTTCCAGTAAAACCACCCCCTTTTGCAAGACAAAATTTCAGTGAGGAAGAAATTACAGATATTAGTCCTGTAGCTAATGAATATGTAAAAACTGTTTGGGCAACAACCAGAACGGGCGAACAATTCATCCCTCCCAGTACAGAAGGTACCATGTATTTCCCTGGCTTTGATGGTGGAGCTGAATGGGGAGGCGCATCTTACGATAGCAACACCGGTATTTTATACGTGAATGCCAATGAGATGCCCTGGATACAGCATATGGTTGAGCTAGAATTGAATATGGGCGATCAATCAAAGCCTAAAACAATAAAAGATGCTGGCGAAAAAGTATATAAGGCCAATTGTGCTATTTGTCATGGTCAAAATCGACAGGGCAATGCTACAGGTACCTATCCCCCGCTTTTAGAACTTGAAAAAATACTAAGTAAAGAAAACTCAAAGATCATTATTGAAAAAGGGAAGGGCTTTATGCCATCCTTTGATCAGTTTTCAGAAGACAAAAAAAACGCTTTGTTAACATATTTGTATGATGAATCAATTAATAATAGTAATCAAGTTAAGCAGCTGGATAAAAACTGGATTGAAACTATGACTAAAGAATTACAAGAATTCGCAATTCCGTACTCTCACACCGGCTACAATCGCTTCTTTGACCAAGAAGGATATCCAGCGGTTAAACCGCCCTGGGGAACACTAAATGCTATTGATTTAAATAAAGGTGAAATATTATGGCAAGCCCCCTTGGGAGAGTTTGAAGAACTAACGAAACGTGGCATAGAAAAAACTGGTACAGAAAATTATGGTGGACCAGTAGCAACCGCTGGTGGACTAATTTTTATTGCCGCCTCAAAAGACGAACATATCCGGGCTTTTGATAAAGATACGGGGACGGAATTGTGGAAACATAAACTACCCGCTGGCGGGTATGCCACACCCAGTGTTTTTGCAGTAAATGGACAGCAATATATCGTTATCGCCTGTGGCGGTGGAAAAATGGGCACCGCTCCAGGGGATTATTATGTAGCATTTTCATTATCTGAAAATCAATTTGATGGTGAATAATTGCGAATCGCATTTTTAAAAGAATCGGTGGTTACCTGCCTAGTATTATACAATTCCATATAATTTACATACTCTGGATCGTTAGGGTACGAATCATCATGGCCGTAAGGATAGGAAGTCATGCCATGAAACGGCAATGGTTCCGCGGTTTGTCCATGAGCTGTATTCAAATCGCCATCTTTTAGCCAGCCATCATTGTAAAATAAAAAATCGCGCGTCCAATTACTTGGTAATTCAGGTAATTCCGTAGCAGTAAACTCCAGTGAAATTTCATCCCCTGCATTCATAATTACATATTTGCTGTCTGATTCGAGTACTAGTGGTAATACATCACCGTATCTTGTATAAACACCAGTTAGGTCTCTCCATTTCTGTCCTGTAGTGATATCGTAATAGTCCGGTAAATGTGGGCTGCTAAAATCTTTCCGTGAAAGCGCAGAGAAGCCACGATAATGAAGATCAGCCAACACTGGCTGTAAACTAATCATGCCAAGATCTCTATTTGTTACATCTGTAGCAATAAATATATGATCCCAATAAATTTGCATATTAGTACGGATCCGTATCCGATAGTCTGCTACAATAAATTTCTCAGTTAGATCAAAAACCATGGTTTTATTTTTTCCTTTTGGAAATCCTAAATTCTCAATGACCGTTTCCCAAATTCCAGCAGCATTTATTACTTGTAACTTGGGAAATATAAGATTCGTGGTATTTGATTGAGATATATTCACATTAATACTAGCATCTGTTGGAAATAACCAGCCTTGGAGAAATAAAAAGATCGAGTCGGCGTGGGTAAGGTTTCCAAAATCCAATGTTAGGTCGTGAAATTCCGTAATGCCCTGAAATGAAGCTGGTGTCAAATGCTTAGTATAATCTTGATCCTGAAATAAGACAGCATTATGCAAATCATTTCCCACTTGGTCAACCGCGGATAGCGGTAAATATTTTTTCGCTACACTGTAAATACGAAATGGTGGATAAGGGGGTGGAATAAATGTTTCATTTATATATACATCTACACTATCAGGGTGATCTAAAACAACCAATTTTATATTATCCAAATAAGGGCTTTCCCACAATTCAGTGGTGAATTGCAAAGCAAATTTTCCATCTTTTGGGATTACTGTTTCTCCTGGCATACTAAGGTATTCGTCAGTTGAGTTTGGGAAAGCATACAGGGGTTCTCCCGCCATTATACCCAATGGCATCCCTAGTGCGCTAGGCCATAATACATCATTCACAAAAACAAATTCCGTACCATTCCAAGCATATAAGTATGGACAGGACCCTTTTAAAATTTGTGTTTCAACTATAGTTTGATTTTTTTGAGGAATAAAACGATTTTGGGGCACCCCATTACTCCATATTACCCTAACAACATCAGCGCGATCTCTTTTTCCAAGGCCAAAGTGACTTATCGGTTTATTTACTGATTGCATTTGGTATAAACCTCCGGATTTCACTTCTAATTTTGAACCAATACCATAATAATTGTTTTTGCTGCTACCCATTCGTAGTCCAGCAAGTCTTATTTTCAAATAATTGTTTAAGTTCCCACCGTCGTTACGCAATGCCTGCAGTTGGCCAAGATCATTAATTTGAATAATGTCTAAATCTCCATCGTTATCCAAATCGATAGTATAAATATGTTTAATGGGGCTCGATCCTGATGGCAAGGTAGCAGAGGCATCAGTATATTTACCATAGCCATCATTATGTAACAAAATTAAACCGTCTTTTTTCTTATCAGATTCAGCAGCGCTGCCTGCCACCAATATATCAAGATATCCATCATTATCAAGATCAGCAAACTTTGCTTGAATAGCAGAAAATTCATTTAGGCCGAAAACTCCCGCCAGTGATTTTTTATCTTTTATAAAAGTTCCATCTCCCTTATTCTTAAATATTGCATGATGTTCTGCCGATAAATCAGCGATAAAAATATCTAAATAACCATCATTGTTGTAATCTCCCATAACTATACTGCTGGGCTGCCCCACAAAATCCAAACCCGCTCTATCAGAAATATCAGAAAAAATTCCTTGACGACGATTATCGTAAAACTTGCTTGTACCTGCTGGGTTCAACACAACGATATCTACATCACCATCATCATCAAAATCGCCAAATGACATATCGCTGCTATGCACTGGTTCGCCAATCGTACCGGATTTTTCAGAGACATCTGTAAATGTCCCATCACCATTATTCCTATATAATTGGTTGGCCGATTCAGTAGCAATAAACAGATCCAAATCTCCTTCCAAATCATAATCAATAAATTTTGCTTGGACGCTATTACTTTTGAAGCCAATCCCGGTAGCGTAAGCCATGTCTATAAATGTCCCATTACCATCATTCTTATATAATCTTGATCTACGGTTGTTTAAAACCAAAATATCAAGAAAGCCATCATTATCATAATCAGCAGTAAGTGCACTAATATCCTGACCTTTGTGATTAATCCCAGTATTAATAGATATGTCTTTAAATACACCATTATCGTTTGTAAAAATAAATTGGCGACTAATTGATCCAGTAACTGGTCTACTAGAGATAAACAAATCTTCATCGCCATCGCTATCGTAGTCACCAGGTACAACAATATTGGCGCGACTAATTGTACTCAGTCCAATTTTATCAGTTATATCAACAAATTGTACTACAGGAACCATGGTTCCCTGCTTATCTGTTTTCGGATTTTTCAGGCTCATAAAATGATATATTGGTGAACCAGGTATTGGACCTGAGTTGCCTTTCAACTCTGTGATACCAGATTTATAATATGTTGTCGATTTCAGCAAATTATGAAACATCAATGCTTGTGCCATGGCTTGACTTGTATCATCCTCGCGCAAAAATTGAATAGCGTTGTTAATAACAGAAACAGCATCAGTTGGAAGAGCAGGTAATATCTGCCTTACTGTTTCCATAGAAAAAAGTGCCGTCTCACTGTGCCCATTTTTTATTGATAAATCGGCCAGTTTCAATTGGGCGGCTACATTTCCAGGAACAGTCTCTGCTATTCTTTGTAGCAGTTCTTCCGCCTTTTTAAGATCAAGAGCAACGTTGGGCTGAAGATAATATTCATATAATTGATAAAGGGTTAACACATGCTCCGGATATTTATTTTTTGTATTCTCTAGCAACTCTATTGCTTTAATTGTGCGGTTAGTCAGCTCATACATCTTTGCTGCTAGAAAAGCTATCTCGGGGTTATCTGGACTTAATTTCATCGCTTGTTCCAACATTATCTGAGCTGAATCAAGTTTTCCCGGAGACTGCAAATATGCCCACCCTGCATTTGCATATCCAAAAGCTTCTGAGGGAGCAATATTAATAAAGGACATAAATTCTTTTACCGCATCTGTATATCTTTCTTCCTCTAAATAAGCCAAGCCCATGTTCCGATGGGACAGAAGTTTATTAAAACTATCAGCATCCATTTCCTGCTGCACACATCCAGCAGAAATAAAAAAGATAATAAAAAGTATTATATATATTTTTATAGATTTCATAAACACATGCTAATTGTGAAATTCGAATAAACTAATATAATTAAGTGTATAATATGTTATACATATAATTAAGATTGACCTTAATCAATAATAAATTAATTGAGCAAACCGTAAAAGCAATTTAGATTTGATTACAATTTGAATTAGCCAAATTGAAAATATGAAAAAACGTCCCATAATTATAAAGGAGGTATTATGGATACGAGACGAGATTTTCTCAAGAAAACAGCAGCTATCGCTAGCGGGGTCAGTATAATGGGGCTTAGCGGTACTTCCTTGTATGGAAGCAGCAGCAAAGATTCATTGTTTAAAATATCACTTGCCGAATGGTCATTAAATAAATCTATGCGCAATGGTGAAGTCGATCATTTGGATTTTGCTAAAATAGCCAAGAAGAACTTTGACATTGATGCAATTGAATATGTCAATCAGCTATTTGCCGATAAAACGGGCGGTAGTACGTATCTAAAAGAAATGAAGAATATTGCGGATGGAGAAGGTGTTAAAAGTCTGCTAATCATGTGCGATAGAGAAGGTGCTTTAGGCGACCCTGACGATGTGGCGCGAACAACAGCGGTTGAAAACCACTATAAATGGGTAGATGCCGCCAAATACCTGGGTTGCCATTCCATTCGTGTGAATGCCCAGAGTGAAGGTGAATATGATGAGCAGATGAAGCTGGCTGCTGATGGTTTAGACAGATTAACGGAATATGGCGCCAAACATGATATCAATATAATTGTGGAAAACCATGGTGGCCTGTCCAGCAATGGTAAGTGGCTTTCCGGTGTTATGGACATGGTTAACCACCCACGCTGCGGTACACTGCCTGATTTTGGCAATTTCTATCTTGGAACCTGGGAAGAAAAAGGAAATGAATGGTACGATCGTTATCTCGGTGTAGAAGAATTGATGCCGTACGCCAAGGCAGTAAGTGCTAAAAGTCACAATTTTAATGCAGATGGCACTGAAAAAGATACAGATTATAGTAAAATGATGAAGATAGTCTTAGATGCCGGCTACCGGGGTTATGTAGGAATCGAATATGAAGGTCCCGACCTCAGTGAAATGGAAGGAATCGCGGCTACTAAAAAACTATTAGAAAAAGTTAGGGGTGAACTAGCCAACAAATATAACTAAAGGATTTATGATGCATAATGTCAAAATATCCTTATAATTCCAGACGATCCTTTCTTAAGAAATTTACCGCATTATCCGCGCTAACAGCCAGCTCGCTACCGGCTATTGTGGTTGATCAGCAGCAAAAAGCATTACTAAAAAGAACCGTTAGAACCTTATCCCCTAATGATCGGTTACAGATCGCTACAATTGGTATGGGCATAATCGGTTTTATTGATACTGTCACCGCCATTTCTGTACCGGGAATTGAGCTGGTAGCAGCTTGTGACCTTTATGATGGTCGGCTGGTTCACACTAAAGAAGTATTTGGTGATCAGGTGACAACTACTCGTGATTACAAAGAAATCATCGATCGCAGTGATGTTGACGCAATTCTAATATGTACCCCGGATCACTGGCACGCACGAATTGCCATTGATGCATTAAAAGCTGGGAAACATGTCTATTGTGAAAAACCAATGGTACAGGATGTAGTAGATGGTAAAAAATTGATTCGGGCACAGAAAAATTCAGGCTGTGTTTTCCAGGTAGGTAGCCAGTTTGTCAGCTCTGTCATCTTTGAAGAAGCTCGAAAACAGTTTGCATCGGGTGCTATTGGCGAACTCAATATGATCGAAGCGCGGTATAACCGTAACTCTGCTATTGGTGCCTGGCAGTATACCATTCCTCCTGACGCCTCTCCAAAAACCGTGGATTGGGAGCAGTTCATCAGCGGTACTAAAAAACGAGCCTTCGATCCAGTGCGCTTTTTTCGCTGGCGTAATTACTGGGATTATGGTACCGGCGTAGCAGGCGATCTATTTGTCCATCTTTTTTCTGGTCTGCACCATATTCTATCTTCTAATGGGCCTAATAGAATTGTCGCGACTGGTGGTCTACGATTCTGGAAAGATGGCCGCGATGCGCCGGACATGATGCTTGGGCTTTGTGACTATCCAGAGACTGAGTCACATCCAGCTTTTAATCTAACTCTACAAACAAACTTCGCTCATGGTGGTGGTGGTGGTACTGACATGCGTCTCATTGGCAGCGAAGGTGTCATGGATCTTGGTTTTCGCGGATTAACGATCACCACGACTCCCCGCTACACACCATCAAAAAAACAGGTCATTGACGGATATAACTCTGTAAGAACATTCTCCAAATCTGTGCAACAGGAAATTACGGATAACTATGAACAATACTATCCAGACAAACAGTCAACCAGCGCAGAAAAAAGCACCCTGGAATTCAATCCACCAGAAAACTATGATGAGCGCTTCGACCATTTTATTCATTTTTTCAATGCCATCAGGACAAACGGCAGTGTTGCTGAAGACGCTGCATACGGATTCAGGGCAGCAGCACCTGCAGTCTTGACCAACACCAGTTATCTAAAGAAAAAACCGATGCGCTGGGATCCTGAAAAAATGGTCTTACGCCCCTAACAAGATTACATTAAATTATATCGTGATTAATGAACATTGGCCCATTTATATGGGTTTTCACCAAAACAGCTCGAAATAAATCAACATGGAACGACTATTTCCTGCGAGCTTTACAAATATTTTCTTGGCTGCACTAACTACAATGACCTTTTCATGTAAATCAGGCAACAGATCCGCTTTAATGCTGGACCTGGTTCGGGCAGAAGAAATATTTATTGCAGGCAACACACATCAGGCGCTTGAATTAATAGACCTAATAATCAGTGAAAATACTTCCTTGGCAGAGCCATACTTATTGAAAGGAAACATATATACGGCAGTGGGCCAACATGAGAAAGCTAGGGTAGTTTATAGTAAGCTTGTAAAGATTGATCCTGATTTTGTAAGCGCATGGTTTAAGCTGGGCAATAATGCCTACCGCGCAAAACAATACCAAAAAGCAATTGATTATTATAGGAATGAATTGATCGGTAATAATGCCCATTCCTTACAAGCAAAAGATAAACAAATTACAATGCTACAGATCGGGCGTTGCTATATGCATTTAGGTAAAATAGATAGCGCATTAATTTCATATAATAAATGTATTACAATTGATAGCCTATATAGCGAAGTGATTGGCGATCTAGCACGATTACACACTGATAATGGGGATTTTACAAAAGCACTAATGCTTGCAAAAAAGGCGGTAACCTTAGATGAAAATAACATTGATTATTTGTATTCATTAGGTACTGTTTATTTGAAAACTAATCAATATGAAAGGGCGGTCACTTACTTACAGGCTGTCTCAGCGCAACGTCCACTCTATGAAGGATTACACTACAATTTGGGCCAGGCATTCATAAGATCAGGGGATAACATTAAAGGAATTAAATACCTGGCAAAAGCAGATAGTATTCAAACACTGTATTCCAGGCTGGAAAATCTTAAGATGGATGTAAAAAGGAATCCTAATAATCCAAGAACATGGTTAGCCCTGGCTGAAGCGCTCGAATATGCTGGCATGAAAAAAGAAGCAGATCAGGCGCGTCTTGCTGTCCATTATACTGGTACATTGAAAAATAAATGATAAATAAACAACTTGTAGTAGCAAGTTTATGTCTTTCCTTTATTTTCAGCTCATGTCAGAAAAAGCTGGAAATAGATCCGGGTGTGGCAGCGCTGATATTCCAAGCGGAGTCAGCCTATAGGACCGGATATTACAACACAGCTTTAACATTATCAGACAGCGTCATTACAATTAGTCCAAATGTAGCTGATATCTATTTCCTGCGGGGTAGAGTTTTTACAAAATTGGCCAGATTGTTGAAAGCAGAAACTTCTTATCTTAGAGTATTACAATTGGAGCCCAACTATCAAGGGGCATGGTTCAATATAGGAACAAATAGCCTGCGCCAAGATAAACTTCCGGCAGCGATTAGTTACTACAAAAAAGAACAACAAACACATCCATCAGCAACAACAATGGTCCAGATAGGAAAAGTCTATGCCAATATGGGAAAGGTTGATAGTGCCACTTATGCTTATGAAAAAGCTATTGAAATAGACACAAAAAATGCGTCTGCCTACATGCGGCTAGGACATTTATATAAAGATAGTGGTGATATTACAAAAGCAATAAAATATACAACCAGCGGTGTGAACCTAGATCCTGAAAATTTGGACTATAAATATTTCATGGGTTCATTGCTATTATTAAATGGAGAACCAAAAGCCTCTATTCCTTTCTTTCGGTCGGTAACCAATAAGCAAGCCTGGCATTACTGGGCTCATCATAATCTAGGTCAAGCTTATTTCCGAATTGGATCTACAGCTGAAGGTCAGCGTTTTATGGATAAAGCCAAAGAACTACAAAAAGGTATCCAAGAAGTGGAAAACTGGCGCAATCTGGCCAACATGAATCCTGACCAATTTATGCTATGGGTCAATTTAGGAAATTCATTAAATAATATGGGGCGTATGGAAGAAGCAAAAGACGCATTTCTAGTAGCACTTTCTTTAAAACCAATGAATTTTGCTTTACAAAATAATATTGCCAATCTCTGTTTAATGATTGGGGATACAAACCAAGCAATCGTTCGGTATGAAGCCATTTTATCTATGGACCCTGAACTTGTAGATATTTGGTTAAATCTTGGCGTAGTATATGCTAGTTCAGGCCAAGTAACTGAAGCACGACAAGCTTGGGAAAAAGGCCTCGAATTCGATAGTAATAACCAAACATTAAAAGGTTATTTGGAAACATTAAATCGATAGTAATGAATCTTTTTAACATTGGAAAAATCATCATTATTGGATATGTAATTTTTATCTCTTGTGATAAAATAAAACCAGTGGTTTCATCTACAAACCAAATTAGTTTCACAGAAGTTACCAAATACGCCGGGCTGGCGGATTTTCGCCATATAACGGGCGCTGCAGGTGATAAATGGTTCCCTGAATCAATGGGATCTGGTGGTGGTTTTATCGATTACAATGGAGACAGTTGGCCAGATATATTATTAGTAAGTGGTGGCGTGTGGCCAGAGAAAAACAAAACGGTCATTCCAGCGCTAAACCTATATCGTAACAATCGAGATGGAACATTCATGGATGTAACCGCATCTACCGGACTTGCTGATTTACATACTTATGGTTTTGGCATAACTGTAGCTGACTATGACAATGACGACGATCAAGATTTTTTCTTTACAACCATTTGGCAAAACCATTTATTTCGTAATGATGGGGGATCTTTTGTTGATGTGACCGCCAAAAGCGGCCTTGGAAAAGATTCGCTGTGGAGTACATCTGCCATTTTTTTTGATGCTGACCTAGATGGGTGGGCCGATATATATGTTGGCAGCTATGTAGATTGGTCTCCTGAAAACGACATATGGTGTACGCTAGATGGTATTACAAAAAATTACTGCACTCCTGAATTATTTAATGGCGTACCAAGCCGTTTTTATCATAATAATGGCAATGGTACATTTACTGATCAAACTGAACAAGCTGGATTTCTACCTGCTCCTGGTAAAATGCTGGGCGCTGCAGAGTTGGATTTCAATAATGATGGTTGGCCGGATTTAGCAGTCGCTAGTGACACTCAGCGCGACCTTCTTTATATAAATAATGGTAATGGTACCTTTGACGAAATTGGTGCAATTAGTGGGATGGCTTATGATGAAAATGGGCGTGCCAAAGCTGGCATGGGAATTGATGTCGGTGTAGTGGATGGCTCTAAAAAAGAAACCATATTTGTGGGAAATTTTTCTAAGGAAATGATCAGTGTATTTCGCCATCAAAGTGATGTTTTTTTTGAAGATCGTTCAGCATTATCAAAAATTGGCAGACCCAGTCTTATGACTTTAACATTCGGTTTATTTCTTTTTGACGCAGAGTTGGATGGTGACCTAGATCTGTTTACTGCCAATGGTCATGTTCAAATTGGAATTGAACAAACGCAAGATGGTATATATTACCGCGAACCAAGTCACCTATTTCTTAATGATGGAAGCGGACATTTTTCTGATATTGTGCCAATTATAGGTGGCGCATTGTCCAAGACCATTGTTGGCCGAGGCGCAGCATACGCAGATTATGATAAGAATGGAACAGTAGATATACTGGTTACGGAAAATGGTGGTCCAGCGCATTTATACCGTAATGATAATCATCTAAATAACTTTTTACGCATAAACATAAAATCAATAAACGGGACAAGAGACGGTTTGGGTACAAAATTAGTTGGAATAATAAACAATATGAGCATGGAGCGCAGGGTCAAGACAGGTTCCAGCTTTATGTCACATTCTGAAACAACTGTTACCTTTGGTCTTGGTAATGCGGAAAAATTAGATAGTTTATACATTTACTGGCCAGATGGTACAAAAGAAATATTCAATAATATTAATGGTGGACAAGAAATTAATATTATTGAAGGCCAGGGTAGGTTCGCGGTTCAATGAAGTATCTAATTTTATTGATATTTTCACTCTATTGTTGTTCCAGTAATGAAAAACAAACTGAAAATGAAACTCGGGTTAACCCCAAAGCAAATCGTTATTTACTGCAGGGAATCGACCTGTTGAAGCAGCATAATTTTACTCAGGCACTGGCCTTCGCTGACAGCGCAGATAAATACGCCACACAAAAGGCTGACGTGCACTTTTTCAAAGGTCGCGTATACTCTGAACTTGGCCGGTTTGCGGAAGCAGAACAAGCATATAAAAATACGCTAGAAGATATGCCCGGTTACAAAGGTGTCTGGAACAACCTTGGCAATAATGCCTACCGACAACAAAATTTCAGCCTGGCGATAGACTTTTACAAAAAAGAGATCACGCTAGGTAGGGCAACTATCCCTCTGCGAGCGCTGGGCCGGGCATTTGTTGAATTAGGCCAAACAGATAGCGCGAGGACATATTTTGAAAAAGCAATTGAATTAGATGATAAATATACTGCCGCTTATTTCAACCTAGCTCAATTGGAAGAAGATGAAGGAAATCTTAAGAAAGCACTTAAGCACTCTAGCCGAGCCTATGGAATAGAACCTGAAAATCTGGAGTATCGCTATGTATATAGTACGTTACTAGTGCAATTAAATAGAGGAAGTGAAGCTATATACAACCTCAAAGAAATAGTGAGACAATGGCCCTGGCATCATGGTGCGCATTATAACCTCGGCCGTGCCCTTATCGAAGCAGGTCAGCAAGTTGATGGTAAAAAATATCTAGAGCAAGCAGAGCAAGTGCGGGCTGCACAGGCCAAAATTGATCATTTAGAAAACACCGTCCGCGCCTTGCCGGATGACCCCTATTCTTATGCTGCGTTAGCGTTTGCCCTACGAAAAGCCGGAAGATATAATGATGCCATGCACTCCTACAAAGTAGCTCTATATCTAGATCAAGATAATTTTGATATATGGAATAATGTGGCCAATCTATATCTGCTTCAAGGAGATACGGTTACAGCGCTTGCCACTTACAATTATATTGTTACGAGAAATCCAGCGTTAACTGATGTATGGCTTAACATGGGTGTTGTATATGCCCTTTCAAATCAAAAAGAAAAAGCACGTAATGCTTGGGAGCGGATTCTTGCTGCCGAGCCCAACAATGCTTCCGCACAAAAATTCATAAGAAAATTAAATAATAATTAATGTTTTATTTGAGGTGCGTGCGGAAAATGATCATTGATATTTGCCCCAGCCAACTCGATAAGGAAATCACTTATCCGCTGGCATATAAAATCCAGATATTTTTTTCCCTTTTCTGCTGTAGCTAAGCTAGGATCGGCATTCCCACAATGATCATTTAGGCTGGAAAATTTCCGGCTCGTTTTTATCCATCCTTTTTCTAACGCTTCAAATTGGAATGGTCGAAACGCACCGTTATTCGCTTGATCTAATTGCACCAGTTCTGGGAATAATGCCAGAGCCATAGATGTTTCCAACTCCCCCGCATGGTCATCAACTACATCGAATATTTCACGATGCTTATCCTGACCAACTTCATAGACATGACACCAAAACATAAATATATCCAGATCAGACTGTATTTGCCTGACCAATGGTGTAAAATCATTTCCTCCGTGACCATTGATCAATAATATTTTCTTTATACCATGGTGAGCAAGGGACTCTATGATCTCTGCCAACATTAGATCCAGAGTAGTTTGTTTTACATGAATAGTTAATGGGAAATCCATCAGGTTGCAATCCACACCATAAGGTATGGTGGGTAAACAAATGACTGACTTGGTCTTTTCCCAAGCCATTTGGGAAACACGTTTCACAATCGCATCCGTATGTAAAAAATCCTGACCTTCCGGTAAGTGATAATTATGAGCTTCTATAGCACTAGCGCCCAAAACAGCAACCTTCGGTATTTGTTCTTTAAGTTTGGCCTGATTTATTTGGGTAATATCCCATTCATTGATCATTTTATTTCCTCTTTATTAATATTTCTTGAAAACTATATCGTAATTTGGCCTCATCATAATGTATTTCCAATTTACTCTGGTGGTTGGAAAATAAATTATAGGCAAATTAAATTCCTGATTATAATGAAATATAGAATATTATGGTTTTTGTTCCTTTCGGGGACGATATTTTACACCTGTGGCAAGCCCTCCCCACCCACCGGGGAATTTCTTTTAATTACCACTGGTAACGTACAAGGGGCCTTCTTTCCAATTAAGGCCCGGCTTGATTCGTTGGGCGGTTTGGCCAGAAGAGCAACTTTCTTAAAAGATCTTAGAACTACCGGCGCTGAACCTATATTACTAGATGCAGGAAATTTGTTTATTGCCCAGAATAAGTCTGTGGAACTAATTAAATGTTATAATGAAATTGGCTATGATGCTCTAAATATTGGAGCAGAGGACCTTGGGAATACAACCAATATTAAAAATTTAGAACAATTAGCAGAATTTCCATTTTTGTCAGCAAACATTGTTTACAAACAGTCTGGGAAAACGGTATTTAGCCCTTTCGCCACTATTGAACGCGGCGGATTTAAAGTAGCGGTGATTGGTTTAACAAAAAACTTGTTAGAAAACAATTCGGATGAATATGAACTTAAAGATCCAATACAGACCGGCAAAAATCTATTGGATAAAGTGGCCAGTTACTCAGATTATCAGGTGATATTATTTAATGGCTCATTTGATGATGCGGTTATAGCAAGGAATGAATTGTTAGAAGCGGATTTCATGTTTATCAGCGGACACAGGGGTGCCCCAAGAAAAACCAGACCACCCGAGGAAGGCCCTTCTTTATATAAAGTAGGGGAGCTTGGTCGGGCCCTCGTAACCATAAAAACACACGTAGCCCATATTGATTCATCCCTGAAAGATATTAGTATGCTAATTGAAAGAGAAAAGTTTATAAAGGAAACGCTGCATTTACTACATCGAGGAGCAGCGGTAGATATAGAAGAAATGTATGCGGGGAATTACATTATGACACAAAGAATTAACAGGATAAAAATAGAATTGCAGTTAGTTCAAACGGAACTGGCCAGTGCGACAAATACAGTGGAATTCGATTATATACTTTTGTCTTCAAACATAGCAAATGATAAGGATATAAAAAGAATAATAAATGAATATGGTATAACGGTTAACTAGTAAATTATTGATTATATGAAATCAACCGGGCAATACCATATGGTAGAAGAACGAATAGTGCTTCATTACGTTTATATCTTTTTTACTGCGGTGATGATATCTCTTGGCACTACTGATATCCAAGGACAGGCGGTATCTACAATATCACTGCAGGACAGAAGTGCTACAGCTGGAATTGACTTCGTACATTACGCCCCTCGTCCGCGGTGGTGTGAAATCGGACCTACTGTAGTTGGCTCAGCGACAAATGAAGGATTAAGTCTAGTCTTTGAAGAAGAAAAGGAATACTGGAAATCAAACGGTAGATTAATGACTCTGGATGAGTTTGCAAACGTTCACTTAATAAAAATGAATGGGTCCGGAGGCGCTTGGTTCGATTATGACCGGGATGGTGACTGGGACCTTTACCTAGTTAATTGTCAGGGAGATGCCAATGTAACCAACGCACTCTATGAAAACCTCGGGAACGGGAAATTTATACGTGTAGAAAATTCCGGAGCCGAAGATGATGGCGAAGGAATGGCCGTAGCGGTGGCTGATTACAACAACGATGGTTATCCAGATCTGCTGGTTACAAATTATGGAAATTTTAAGCTCCTCCAAAACAATGGTGATAAAACATTTTCAGATGTGAGTAAAACCGCCTTTCCGGAAGGCATCAAGGATTGGTGGTATGGCGGATCAGCGTGGGGTGATTACGATAACGATGGGGATTTAGATTTATATATCACTGGATATGTTGACTTTTCACGGCGACCCCGATACTCCAGCTTACGGTTCCCGATGGATTTCGGCGGATTGCCAAATACATTATTCAGAAACAACGGTGATGGTACATTCAGCGATGTAACGGCAAGTACTGGGGTGCTGGATGATGCCGCCAGAAAATCGATGCAGGTAGTATTCAACGATTTTAATGAAGACCGGCTACCTGACCTGTTTGTTACCAATGACACAGATGCCAATGGTTTTTACCTTAATCGCGGTAACGGAACATTTAAGCCCTTCTCCGGCCCCAGTGGCCTTAGTACCACTGATGGCAGTATGGGGATAGCGTTGGGAGACTTCAATAAGGATGGCTTAACAGATCTTATATACACAAACTTTGCGGCAGAGGTCAATACTTTGGCAACACTCGTTGATAACAAAAGCAGTAATGATGGCCAACTGCGTAATGCGGTGTTTGTGCATGATTTCGAATCACCATTATTACACAAGCTCACCTGGCCTAAAGTAAGCTGGGCGCCTGGTCTGTTTGACCTAGATAATGATACAGATCTGGACCTTTTCTTCGCCAACGGCCACTTAAATTCAGTTAGTGGTGACAACCGCCAATCCAATCTTCTGTTTGAAAATGATGGGCGCGGTCGATACACCGATATTTCTGAAAGATCCGGTATACTTGCCACGGGAGAGCGTATTCATAGATCCGCAATTTTTGCTGATTATGATGATGATGGTAGGGTTGACATTTTTGTAACTGTCAATGGACAACAGGTAGAAGATGGTCAGGGCAATAACATTTTTGATCCCCACCAAGGGAAGGGCATTCTATTTCACAATGAAACCAAAAGTGATAACAATTGGATCAAAGTGCGGCTGGAGGGCACAAAGTCAAACCGTGATGGTTTTGGCACGACTGTAAGGGTCACTGTCGGCCCAAAAAAATATGAGCAGGCACTTATATCTGGCCAGGGATATTTTTCTGCCCACGCAAAAGAGATATATTTTGGTCTAGGATCAATTGAATCAATCGACAAAATCGAGGTCTCTTGGCCTAGTGGAATAGATCAAACATTTGAAAATATACCTGTTAACCAGACTGTTTATATTGTAGAGGGTAAAACAATGCATCAGAATACCTCGCATCTTAATGTAAAGTAACAGCGTATTTTTCTTTATAAAGGCTAGTATTGTTACTAGAACCAATTATGCACACAATGACTAAAATAGTATTAATAATTATTTGTGCATATAACGTGACTGTGGCCCAGTCACAGCAGGTAACCATGGAACTTACCATGGTGTTCGAAATTCCCTACATAGGTCCAATTAATCGAGTAGAAAAAATTACCTTTGGTCACAATATGCGACACTCAATTGAAAACTCTAACGCTGAGCGTTTTTACGCACGCTTGTTTGTAAACGAGTCTAAAGGAAAAATTATTGATATCAATAGCCACAATTTTTGGAAGTACGATATTGAAGATGAGGAATACTGGGTAGTGCCTTTTGAAAAAGCGCTGTATAAGCAAGATACTACAGAAACAAAAAAAGAAGATTCTGGTAAAAAACGATCTTCCTGGTCAATGACCATTGGAGACGATGACAATCCAGTTGAAGACGTTTCCCGCATTGAGAATTATGATGTCATTCTATTAGGTAAACAAAGTAAAAAATGGGTTACCACATTTACCAGAGCCAACGGAAGTCGCCTGGTATTGGAAGAATGGTCTGTCCCGGAACTGCCACAATTACGACTTGCAGATTCATTGAACCGAGCACTAGAGTTGGAACTGGGAAAGCCTGACAGTGTTATTACACCTTTCGGCAGGGGATTTTCAAACATGATGCTAACAATAGAAAATATCCCTCATGAATTAGAGCCAATTCCAGGGGAAATTATTAAAGCCGTCATAAAGAACTATGATGATGATGACACTAATTTCAGCATGAAATTAGAAATTACTAAGCTAATCAGCGAAGCGTTTGATAGGATACATTTTCTTGTACCCGGTAATTATAAGAAAGTAACGAAATAACGATGATTGTTGAGCTACATAGCATTTATAGATTAGATCATTATTGTTAAATGAATAAATGGATCTATACGATCCTGCTTGTTGGATTATTGGCCATATCCACATCTCCAGTAATCGCTAGGCTTTTACCGCTGGTTCCTGCAGCTGTTATTGCATTTTGGCGTATGGCAGCCGCCAGCGCTATGTTATGGAGTTATAGTTCCATTCGTCCGCAAGAATCGCTTGCAACAAAAAATATCCGACTTGTTCTTGCCGCTGGTTTTCTATTGGCAATGCACTTTGTTTTCTGGTTCGGCGCTTTGAAACTAACTTCGATCGCCAATACTACTGTTCTAGGTATCGTGGCGCCGGCTTTTACGTTACTATTCGAACGGTTGTGGTACAACCGTAAGCTTGGTTGGATCACCATCACAGCGCTTTTGATCATTTTGGTTGGAGGTATTATTGTGCAAGGTGACGATTTGGGGAGTATGGATGGTACAGGTTTAGGGAATATTATGGCAATACTATCAGCTGTTTTTTTGGGATCTGTTTTCCTCATTGGGGCCAAAGTAAGAAAAACCACTTCGGTTATAACCTACACAAGAACGGTATATGCCGTATCAGCAATCGTGCTGCTGGTCAGTTCCCTTATTTTGGATAACCCACTTATGGGATATACTATAAACAATTATTTTTGGTTATTCATGCTGGGGCTAATTCCAACTCTCATAGGACACACAGCATTCAGCTATTCTGTAAAATTCGTCTCACCGACAGTTATAGCTGCCTTTCCATTGGGTGAACCAATTATTGCATCTTACTTAGCTTGGCTATTATTTGCAGAACAAGTGCCTTTTTATGTAGTAGGTGGTGGCCTAATCATTTTAATTGGACTGATTATATTAATAATGAATAAACAGTCGGAATAATTCAGTCCTTGTAATATTTTATTTTTTGGTTTCCGGCGTAGTTCCCGTGCCGAGCCTCAGGTAGTAAAGCAGCTATGTGACACATAATATCATTACCTGTATCGCTAAGCATTTTTTCTCTTTTATTCCGGTCAGGCGGAAATTCCTCCGATACTGAAAATGGTTTTCCAATTTTAACAGAGACTTTTGGTCTCACGCCACGCAACCAATTATTCCAAATATCATCTAATCCAACAACTCCAACGGGTAATATTTTACAAGCCGATTTAATTGATAAATATGTCACACCCTTTTTCGGTTTCCGAAGCGCAAAATCTGAAGTGGCCTCCGGAAAGATACCTAGGATATCACCCTTGGTAAGAACCTGTATGGCTTTTTTAATTGTTGAAGGCGCTAAGTGTGTTCTATTCGTGGGTATAAAACCATATAGTTTACCCGCTAAAACCACATACCACTCTATTTCTTGATCGCTAGCCGCCAGAAAACTGATCGGCTTACGAATACTATATGCTACCAGGGCTGGATCAAAAATATGGAAATGATTAATAGCAATAATGTACGGACCTTGCTTGGGAATATATTGTCGTCCACGAACAACAGTCTTTACCAGAATACTGCATAAGAACAAATTTACATAACTCATCAAATAACGGTACCAGTTCGGCAGCAATTTATAGGAATCCAGTTTTGTACGTACTGACTTCATGGCCGGAGTTTTTCCATTATTTGAGACTAAATAATGGGAAAAGGGATCTACGCTCCCTTTTCCCATTGTTTAGTTATCTCTAATTAAAACGGAAGGTCGTCATCGTCTTTTGGCGTTGGATTCACCCCTTCATCAACGCTTCGGCGACCCAGCATTGTAAATGAATTACCAACTACTTCTGTTGAGTACCGTTTTACACCATCCTTATCTTCCCACGAGCGAGTCTGCAGGCGACCTTCAACGTATACCATTTGACCTTTTTTCACATATTCTGCAGCTGTTTCTGCCTGCTTACCAAATAACACACAACGGTGCCATTCTGTATGATCCTCCCAGTTGCCGTCACTATTACGACGGGATTCATTTGTGGCAATACTAAATGTAGTTACCGCGGTGCCGCCCGGAGTAAACCGGCCCTCAGGATCACCGCCTAGATGACCTACTAATATTACTTTATTTACGCTACCCTTTTGCATGGTATGCTCCTTTTATTTTATCTATTTATTTTTCAAAGCACATCAAACCGCGGTTTCTTACGTGCGTATTATATTGTACGGATTGATTTAAACCTCTGTCAAGTTTTTTTCCTGATCTCGATTCCCAGTAAGTACAATAGGGGCCGTAAGGCCCCTATAAATCTTCAAATATTTTATTTAACCAAGATTACTTTTCTGGTCTCTATATAATGATGCCGATTATATTGCAAATTATCAGCCTCTAATAATATTATATACATCCCACTACTGACCTCCTGACCATAATTATTTTTTCCATCCCAAGATAACGTATAAATACCAGCGTGTTTTTCGCCCTCAAAAAGGCGATAAATATGAACTCCCTTGGCATTGAATATGTCTAGTTTAATATTTGTATCTATAGGCAATAAGTACCGAATTGACGCCGAACGATTGAATGGATTAGGATATACTGGATTTAGGGAAAACAGCTCTGGAACTAAAATCGTATTGCCGTATGTGGCCAGCAATTCATTGTCCATCCATTCCATCCTGGTCATTATCCAATCCCGTAGATATTCTACTTCTTCCTCATAGGTTTCACCAATGAAATAGTTAGGCCAAACGTATTCTCCCAGTGTCGGCCAACGTTCAAAGTTGCGATCAGCGGCTACGCCAATATGATCACGCAGAGAATCAATAACTGCATTAACAACTGTATTTGACAGCATAGTTTGGCGGAGGTCGTGCCAGCGCTGCTGTACCGACCAACGGAAACTCTCATCAGACCAAATTAAATACCACCAAAATGGAATTTGATATGAATCCCCTGGACATACCAAATTAAAATCTATTGCCCAGCCAGTTGTTGAGCCTCCATCACAATAATCCGCATTTCCAAAACCAAGGTTGAAATCCCAGATAGGACCAGCGACAAGCCGGCCATCATTACTATCTTTATCTTTATACAGATAGCTACTAAGCCGGTAACCATCAACATTTTTTGTAATTTCCTGCATAATAAAAAAATCCACGAATGAATACCAATTGATTATGCTTGCGTATCCAGAGGATGAGTCCGAGAAATTTTCACTGATCATGACCTCTTCAAAATTGTCTATATAATTAATGATATATTCCTGTTGTTCGGGTACAATATCATCGGGTTTGGGATAATGATACTGATAATAAAATCCACTGTAATTTTCTAATTGAGGTTCAGAATACCAGCCACCTACATTCTCGCCATCCCATTTATCAATTTTAACTATATAACCTCCAGTAAGGTCATCACCGCTGACATCATCGGGATTAAGTGTAGCAATATCCACCCGGTTGTTGTCCTTCTTTACCTTTTCAAGCATGACATATACGCCCCTATAATCTCCATTCAACACCAGCTCAAAATAATGTGAGCGACTGGCATAGCGGCCTGCATCCCGGGCCATCTTGTATATCAGCACGTTGCGCATCAGTGATTTATCTGTATAAGGTGCATTAAAGATCCAGTCGTTCTCCTCCGGCATACCAAACAACGATACATTATTATTTTCTCCCAGATTATCTCTTGTCTCAACGGCAAACTGTTTTTTAGGAAACCACAGGGTTGATGAGCCACGTAGTTCAATACCAATGAAGCCATCATAGTGATTATAAGGGTCGGAAAGATGGTTCGTTTCTCCAGGGCCATTATCTATGATGCCCATATGTGCTGTTATTTTATTTTCGTTTGGGATATCCTGACCGTTGGTGTTAACAATCACAATAGGTAAATGGGATGTAGTGAATGCAGTAGGTACAAAAAACCAATCTGGTGTAGTACCATAGTAAGAAACACTTGCGTTTAACTCAAAAGATAAAAAGAATAGGCTGGACATATCTGATGAGGTGGAATTAACGTTGTGTACCTCAACAGCAAAAACATTCTCTCCTGCCTGTAACAATCCCTCAAGATCATTGTGATCCATAATATATACATCAGGTACACCACCTTGATACATAACCGCTTCATGGTCACCCTCTGTGGTTTGATCATAGGGCACTGTTGTCCCTGGGGTGCCCATGTTGAAAGATCGGGCAATTTCAACCCCATTTATATAAGCCACAAAACCATCATCATAATCTCCGTGGATAGCAGCAGCTACAATTTCATCTAATTCATCCACCTGAAATGATTTGCGAAAAAATACCGCTAATGTATTTGAAATCGTGGTGTTATCATCCTCATCACCATAGCCAAAGCCTCCCGGACCGCTGGACCAGCTACTCTCATCGAAGTCCAGTTCATTCCAATTCGTGGGTGGTGCAGATGTTCCTACGAAATAGTACCAAGTATCTTCTGTATAAATTGCTGTTTCCCAATGGGTTTGTGAAACTGCATCGGACAGCATAGCCCACTGAATTATTATTACCAAAAAGGGGGTATATTTTTTAAGTATCATATAAGAATAACTTCGGATTGATAGAATTGCAATTGAATATTATTTTATTGCCTTACTTGTTGCAACACCCGCAATTACTGCCAACAACACAGATGGCAACATAACATCAAGTTTATCAAAGTAAATCCCAATGCTATCTATGGCAGGTATAATAAATTTAAATATAGGTACACATAGAAAACCGGTTATCATGGATGCAATCGCCCCGTTTTCTGTATATCCATCCCAAAATAAGGATAGGATAATCACCGGACAGAAGGTAGCTGCTATACCGGACCAGCCAAAAATAATAAACCAGAAAACAGTTCTATCTGGCGATAAAAT
>FAXC01000422.1_pt1 | contig 23915 bp, 24 predicted proteins | sample 734421 | NCBI WGS metagenome assembly FAXC01 (sample SAMEA3597868, study PRJEB11362) | hydrothermal vent metagenome | biome: marine hydrothermal vent biome; feature: marine hydrothermal vent; material: ocean water | place: Atlantic Ocean | collected 2010-09-19/2010-10-04 | reverse complement strand
TGCATAACCATGCTGCATGGAATGCGAATGGAGACCAACGGATATATTTATCCTGTAAATGACCGGCTAAATAACCAGTAATCGAGTAGGTCATTGAACTAAGTCCAAAATACGAAGCCAATGGGGTTAAGTCGATAAATATTCCAATGATAAACCCAGCGATAACACCATAATAAGAACCAAAAAATAGTCCAAAATACAAAATAAAAATAACTACGAAATCTGGACGGTAATATTGAATTGCCAATAATTCAGATAGAAAAAATTGTAGTAAGAATACACCAACTAAGATTAGCCAAGGTCTTATTCGATCCATGCTACTGATCCACAATCACAAACAGATTAATAATTGAACCAATATTTTCATTGATTTGTACTACAACAGATTTTTGAAACCTGCCCCGCTCATCGGTAATGTTCACAACCTCTCCTACTGGAAGATCATTAGGGAATATATCGCTAAAACCAGAGGTTACCACTTTATCCCCAATATTCACATTTGCATTTTTCTGCACTTCCTTGATTAGATATAGGCCACCATCGAGCCAACGCATGATGCCTGTAGATCCAGAGGGCTTAATACGAACGCTGAGCCTAAAATTGACATCATTGATCATCTGCACAATGGAAGCATTATCTCCAACAATAGTCGTTTTTCCAATAATGCCTTTGGGCGTGATGACCGGATCATTTTCTTCAACGCCAGATTCTAGACCTACATCTATTGATAATGATGATGATAAATATGGCGAAGCACTCATATTGATCACCCGGGCCGGTAAAATTGTCATTTTACTCTCTCGTTGAAAATCCAGTAATTCTTCCAGTCTATTATTTTCTTCCAACAGATAACGCATAGATTCTACCTGGAAAGACAACTGCAGATTTTTACCCCTCAGTAAGGCCGCTTCTTCCTCAATAAGTGCCATTGAACGTATCCAGGTGATCGGAGAATAAAGAATGGTAAAGAAGCGATTTGCTTTACTGCGTAATAACCGAACATTATCTGATTCTCCGTTACTCAACATTAGCAACGAAAGGATAATACTCAATATTAAGGTGAAAATATCTTTACGTTTTAGGAGTATGAGGTAAAGGGTCCTCATGATTGAATGGCGTTAAATAAGAACCGCTTCGTATTTTTTAATATCCTCTAGTACCATGCCAGTGCCCCTTACAACAGAAAGTAGTGGGTCTTCAGCAATATTAACAGGAACATTTGTACGTTCGCGAATGATCTGATCCATTCCCTTTAGTATACTGCCACCTCCGGTCATGATGATACCTCTATCCAATATATCAGCGGAAAGTTCAGGTGGTGTACGCTCCAATGCTTTTTTTACCGCTTCAACGATCATGCTTACTGGATCCTTCAATGCCTGTCGAACTTCATCTGAAGTAACATCGATAGTTTTCGGAATCCCTGACACTAGGTCCCTGCCTTTGACTGATATTGTTTCACTTTTCATGCGCATGGCGGAACCAACGGATTTTTTAATCGATTCTCCAGTGGATATTCCAATATCCAGTTTATGTTCATTTCGGAACCACTGGACCAATGCTTCATCCATTTCATCACCAGCAACGCGGATCGTCTCTTTTGTAACGACACCAGATAATGCAATTACAGCGATTTCCGTCGTGCCGCCACCAATATCAACAATTATATTACCGACTGGCTGTGAAATGTCAAGACCTATGCCAATTGCTGCTGCCACAGGTTCTTCAATAAGAAATACTTCTCTTGCGTTGGCACGCAAACCAGAATCTTTTACAGCCCGTCTCTCGACTTCAGTGACACCAGAAGGTACACATATCACCATCCGCATTCTGGCCAAAGGACTTATATTTATCATCCGGATAAAACCAAGGAGCATGCCATCCGTCATATCAAAATCGGCTATCACACCATCTCGCAGGGGACGAATTGTTTCTATGTCACGGTGAGTCCGTCCCAGCATCGCTTTTGCTTTATTGCCTACTGCAATAATATTACCATCATTCACAGATCTAGCTACGATTGAAGGCTCATTGATCATGATACCTTTACCCTTCATCCAGAGCAGTGTATTTGCAGTACCAAGATCGATAGCAATATCACCCGATAGCCAGTTTAATGGATTAGAGATATTGGATAAAAACCCCATAACGTTACAAATTAAGAAATTCCTCGGATTTCTTAAGCCGTTAAATTAATAATTCGATGGTCAATATGCTTCATTTATTCAGTGATCACTTATTTTTTGGTTATTCAATTTCTATGCGACTTTGATCTCCGAGCATAAATCTGTGGGTGGCAGGTCTGTTTTTAGAACGCAATATTTCCACGTCATTCCCTAATAATGACGATTCAATCCGTCGCTGCACCTGATTGATCTGACAACCATCCATAATGATGGAGTATTCAACTTCACTACCGCTAATTGTACACCCCTTACCAATAGCAGAATATGGACCAACATAGGATTCTTCAATTGTTGTGTTGTCGCCGATGACGGCAGGGCCCCGAATATTTGAATTTATCACTCGACTATTTGCTCCAATCTGTACCCTACCAGAGACTGTAGAATTTTCATCAACACTCCCTTTAAAATCAGACTTTATATTATCCAACACAAGACGATTTGCCTCCAACAGATCTGATGGTTTTCCTGTATCTTTCCACCACCCGGTAATTTCGGAGTAGCTCACATCGAAATCCTTATCAAGTAAATACTGATGTGCATCTGAAATTTCCAATTCACCGCGTGGGGACGGTTTTATATTATTCACAGCTTCAAAAATATTTTTATCATATAGATAAATTCCTGTCACAGCTAAGTTACTTTTTGGATTATCAGGTTTCTCTTTAATGCTAACAATACGGTCATCAACGACTTCAGCTACCCCAAACCGATTAGGGTCTGGAACTTTACTTAATACTAAATGGCAATTCGATGAATTCTTCTCAAAATCATCGATAAATTTTCTTATACCACCAACCAGGATATTGTCTCCCAGGTAGAAAATAAAATTATCATCCCCAATGAATGATTCCGATATTTTTACGACATGGGCCAGGCCAAGCGGTGCATCTTGTGGAATATAGGTCAGTTGTATACCAAGATCTGTTCCATCTCCAAAAGAATTTTTTATGGATTTATCATTACTGTTTATAACAATTCCCACATCAATAATGCCAGCATCTTGAGCAAATTCAAGGGCAAATTGCAGCATTAGCTTATTTGCAATAGGAATTAGATGTTTGTTCTGGGTATGAGTAATTGGTCTCAGCCGAGTACCATGGCCACCAGCAGTAATCAATGCTTTCATCTTCCTTGTTCCATACCTTCCTTACTTAATTTGTCAGCAATCGTATTATCCTCTCTGGGTACATGCTGCAGACTCCAATTACTGTATTGGCACAATAGTGCAATCGCATTTCGATGGAGTGGTCTCATTCGTTCATGTTTGACTTTATACTCCCCATTTACCTGTTTCACTACAAGTTCGCTGTCCGCATATATTTTAATATCCATAATATTTAATTCAAGTCCTATTTTAAGTCCTTTTATTAACGCTGAATATTCGGCCTCATTATTGGTAGCGTCATCTAGATATTTAGAGAATCGATATAGTTCTTCGTTATTTTCCCCTAAAAATACTCCGCCAATACCAGCTGTCTTGGTATGTAAATCTGCTGCACCATCAATAAATAGTGTTACAGCATTAATATTTTCATCATCATTGATTAGTTCATCTAGCACTTTCCGCGTATTTTCATCTACAGATTGCAAATTATCAGGTGTAATAATAGCACGTAATGCAGTTAATTGTTCTTTCGTAAGTATTTTCATGGGGTGCGGAAGTTACTGACTGGAATGGAAGGAGCAAATACCATTGGTTTCATGCCACTTCTATTTCCATTAATGTTTCTTGGGCAACACCCAGTTCTAAATTATCCCCCCGTTTTATTGGTCCGACACCTTGCGGTGTTCCAGTAAAGATCAGATCGCCTTCTAGCAAGGGCATTTTAGCAGATAAATATTCAATTAACTTCGTGATAGGAAATACCATTTGGTCCATCTTCCCCAGCTGAACAATAATCTCATTACGTTTAAGCCAAAACTCTTTTTCCCATAGGCCATCTGTCTTCATCCTGAATTCTGAAACAACAGCAGACCCCTTGAATGATTTTGACAGGAACCATGGTAGCGATTGTTTCTTCAATGCATTCTGCAGATCACGATCAGTGAGATCCAATCCCAATGCTAGACCAGCCACATGATCAATAGCTGTATTTTCATCAATAAATTCTCCCGGATTACCTACTAAAACTACAACTTCAAGTTCGTGGTGAATATTACGATCTCGAGGAATTATTATTTTTGCACCGGTGTGCAAACTAGTTAGTGATTTTTGAAAAAATACGGGTTCATTATTTACAGCGGAACCCATTTCTTTCGCATGGGCTGGATAATTTCTACCTACTGCATAAATATTGCGTACTGGGATTTGATTATTAGCCAATACAACGGAAAAATTATCATTATTGTTAGGCATTGGTTCGATCCTTCATAGAAAGGGTTAACCTGAAATTAGCCACAGGATCGTCCTCAGTATCTTGGGATAGCATGGCTGTGATATTTGATCGGTAAATTGATCCGTTCGCCTTTATCCACCGCCGGCTGGACTGCATGATCAATTGCTGCACCATCCCTACAAATGAAAATAACATCCTGCTCTGCTCTCTTAAAGAAATTTGCATGAAAATCTTTGAATATTAATACAACTTTTCGTTTTCTTTTGCGGATACTGCTTAATGTTAGTAACCCTCCCGTAAGATCTGCGCCAACTGTGAATACACCAATATACATTGATTGCACGTGATTACGTGTGCGCCAATTTAACGGGATTCGCAATGTACAATGTTCATCATCAAGATGAATAATCTGTGGACGACAATGTAAGATCTGCGCCAACTGTGAATACACCAATATACATTGATTGCACGTGATTACGTGTGCGCCAATTTAACGGGATTCGCAATGTACAATGTTCATCATCAAGATGAATAATCTGTGGACGACAATAACATATCACTGGTATTTGCCACCATGTTACCATCCGCAATTTCATGGATTCAAAAAAATAATTCATTTGGAAAGTTGTTTAACTGGAATGTTGATCAGATCGTTAAAAATATAGTTACCATCATCAGTTATGCGGCCGATAGTGGTTGACGGCACACCAGTAGTCATACAGATTCTTTCAAATTCAATCAGATCGTTTTCACATAAAGTTACCACTACCAATCCCTGGGTTTCACCAAATAACAGTTCATCGTTGCGGATCTTTCTGGAAAAGTGTATTCTCGCACCTAGTCCATCAGATCCAAGCAAAAGAGAGTTTGCGATCGCTACCGCTAAGCCACCCCGACTGACGTTAACCGCTGAACGGATTAATCCAACTGCAATACCCTGTAAAATGACCTCCTGTAAACGGCATTCCATAACAATATCGATAGTCGATGGGTGTCCAACCTGCTTATTTTTATGAATAATATCTGCATACATGCTGCTGCCAGTTTCTCCACGCAAACTGCCGATCATGGTGACAAAATCACCAGGCGTATTAAATCCTGGTGAACAGCGAACTTTGCCAGCTCCGGCAGTTATCACATCAACAATTGGATGTAACGAATTATTTTTGGTTATCATCCCATTTACATACCGTAATTGGAAGGCCGTAGCAGCCTCTCTAGACCCAGAGACCAACTCATGCAAAATCCAACGATCCGTGTCATTATTTAAATCACCTCCATGAAATGCTGCAGCCATATACACTGGTTTTACGCCTAAACAAACCAAATGACGCGCCGCATTGGCAATTGTGATCATACTGCCTACGCGTGGTTCCTGTGGCTTAATATATGGATGATCACTTGCCGATAGAACAAACGAACTATTTATAGCAGTAAATGGTGTGATTCTTTGTCTTATTGGAGTGAATTTCAGTGTTATAAGATCCTGTTGTGCTTTGACCAGTTTTTTCAATACGAGTTTAAAATTTGCTGGTTCTTTTACATATTTATTGGCGTTAGAGTGCTCTTTCTTGGGCATTGTCTGTGGAATTATTGGCAATCGACGCTCATGTAGTTCATGAAATAGTCGAGCAGGGAGCGTACCAATCATATTTCCACGATAGCTAAATGTGATTTTATTTGAAACAGTAAATGAGCCCAGGTTCTTCCACCTACTTTTCCACGTATTCATTTTCTTAAAATCCGCTGTCGGCACAGAAAAAAGAAATCCGGATATATTTCTACTATTATAATCACCAAGCTGCCGCTTATTCGTTAAGGTTAGGTCAACGCCTAATTCCTGTTCAGCACATAACGAAAGAATACTGACGCCAAGCCCTCCTTGGTTAACAACTGTAACTGCACTCAAATGTGCCTCGTTCCAGACATTTAATAAGGTCACTTCTGCATCTGTGGCTGCTTTAAGATAGATCAAATTGTCACCAGGTACCGGTTTACGATGTTCACTATTAATCTTATCGCCAACCAGGAACTTTGCATTTGGGAAAGAGATTTTTAATTGCCCTTTACCTCCTTGCGCTGCACACTGCATCTTGGCCTTAGTCCTGATAATATTACTTTTCCCTTCCAGACCAATAATTAATTGACCATTTTCTGCACTACCTTGTCCATCTCCCATAATAATGCTATTTAGCGCTGGAAATAGATATCGAATCTGTTTTGAGCCCATGACTGACTTGATGAATGTTAGCTCATCAGCATTTGGCCTCCGGCCCAGAACAGCAGTCACTTCTTCTATCAGCATATCAGGTTTATTGGATAAAATAGATCAATAGCTCATTAATTTATACGCTATCAGGTTCCGCAATCAGATATTACCGCGCTTAACAAGTATTTCCTGTATTCGATCCCATGAAAACCCCTTATTTCTCAAGGTATTCACAGCATTCTTTTTTTCCTTTAGGTCAAGCGGCTTATTCATAGGAACCCTTCGTTTTGCCAATAGCTGATCCATTAAAGTATGTTCAGGAAATTCATCATAAGTTTTTTTCAGTGTATGCTCTAAGATATCTGGATCCAGACCATGAACACTAAATTCTGATCTCAGGGCCATTGGACCAATGAGCTTTCTTCGGACCTTTTCGCGAGCAAACACCCCGGCAAATTTCTGGTCATCAACATATCCTTTTGTTTCCAGTTTTTCCATGACAGCATAAATGCCATCCTCATTAAAACTTTTTCTTTTCAAACGGCGCATCAATTCCGCTTTACTGCGCATTCTATAGCTTAGCAGATTTAATGCAACATCCATTATTTTTTGTTGGTAATCAGCAACTAAAATATCATCCAATTTCTGATCAGTTAATGTATCGCCAATTTGGACTGGTATAGAAAGAAAAACGTCTTCGGAAATACCGAAGACGCTGCCATCATCAAGAAATATACTGCGCCGGTTATTCCTGCGCTTTTGTATCTGGATATCTATGATCTTACGCTTTGCCATCCTCCGCAAAGCTGATTCCCATGAAGCCTTTTACTTGTTTAACTATATCAGATAACAGATCATGATTTTCTTCTAAAAATGCTTTCGTATTTTCCCTGCCCTGACCAATCTTTTCGTCCTTATAAGCATACCAAGCCCCCATTTTCTGGACAATATCTCCTGTTACGGCTAGATCAAGGACATCTCCAATGTAGGAAATCCCCTGACCATACATAATGTCGAACTCAGCCATCTTAAATGGCGGTGCAACTTTATTTTTTACAACTTTTACCCGCACTCTATTACCAACAGGATCTGTACCATTTTTAATAGTAGTTATCCTGCGAATTTCTAATCTTTGGCTGGAATAGAACTTGAGCGCACGACCACCCGGAGTCGTTTCCGGGTTTCCAAACATAACACCTATCTTTTCACGAATCTGGTTAATAAATATTACACATGTATTCGACCTGCTAACCGTTCCTGTTAACTTTCGCAATGCCTGGGACATCAGCCTGGCTTGCAATCCCATGTGGGAATCTCCCATTTCTCCATCTAATTCTGCTTTTGGTACAAGTGCCGCAACTGAATCCAATACAATCACATCCAATGCGCCGCTGCGAACTAATGTTTCCGTGATTTCTAAGGCTTGTTCCCCAGTATCTGGCTGCGATACCAGTAAATCCTCAGTGTTCACACCTAATACTTTTGCATATTCTGGATCCAAGGCATGTTCTACATCAATAAATGCGGCATACCCACTATTTTTTTGTGCTTCTGCAACTATATGCAAAGCCAAGGTTGTTTTACCGCCTGATTCAGGACCATAAATCTCCACTATTCTTCCGCGAGGAACACCACCTACGCCTAGAGCTACGTCTAGTGATAAGCAGCCAGTGGATATTATATTCTCACCAATATTCGGTCTGTCACTGCCTAGACGCATAATGGATCCTTTACCAAACTGACGATCAATCTGTGTAATTGCCAGATCCAACGCTTTTTCTTTTTTAGATGTTGCTGCCATTCATCACTCCTTTTATGCTTTTGAAACTAAAAAATGGGTACCTAAAATAGTATATACTGCTCCTTTAGAAAAGAGTTGACTGCTCATTAAATTAATTCTAGAAATTTTCATCGGTAATTCCGCAAATGTTGTGTTTAGAAATTGAGTTACGTCTGGTGTATGTTTTTGCGGATATTTTATCCTGGCTAGTGTAACATGAGGTATAAACTTTCGTTCTTGTATTGGAAAACCCAACGGTTCCAAACGTCCATTAATAGCATCAACAAAATCATCTAGTTTATCTATTTCACCGGAGATCCCCACCCAAAGTGTCCGGGCCCGTTCCGGTCTTGGAAAACATCCTGATCCAACTATTGATAGGGATATGGTCGAAAATTCTTCAGTAACGCTCTTTAAAGTTTTATTAAGATCGTCAACTGATGCTTCAGGAGTATGACCGATAAATTTCAGGCTAAGATGCATATTGCCATCCCTTACCCATTTTATTTCGGCACCTTTTGAATGAATCGTCGATTGCAGCATTTTTTTAATATTCACAATTTCTCTTGGTAGTGATACAGATATAAATGTGCGCAGTAAGGAATCAGCCATTCAGTAAATGTATCCTCACCATGTTGAGAGCCACTTGACTGCTTAGCTGTTTGTTCAGTTTTCGATCAGTGAAAAATTTGAATTCCTTGGCCCACACTGTATCGTTGTGAACCAATGTAATATATACAAGACCTACTGGTTTTTCCGCTGTACCTCCACCTGGTCCAGCTATGCCTGTCACTGCTATTGCCAGATCTGAACCAAAGAGATCTCGAACACCCTGAGCCATTTCAGTAGCCGTCTGTTTACTCACTGCGCCGAATTCCTGCAACGTGTTTTCCTGAACACCAAGTGTTTTCATTTTGATATCATCGCTGTAAGAAACTACACCACCAAGATAGTATGTTGAGCTGCCAGGGACATTAGTAAAGCGGTGTCCGAGAAGCCCGCCAGTACATGATTCAGCGGTAGATATGGTATATCCGCACTTAACCAGCATATCACCAACCGTTTCTTCCAAATTTACAATACCGGTTGCATATATATATTTATCTACCCTATCCCTTATCTTTTCTTCAATTTCTATTAATGGATTCTTTTTGGGGCACGTCAACCGTATATCCACTCCTGTGAACTGAGGCAAGAATGCAACGGTTACTGGCCTGGTATCGTCTGTTACATCAACTAATTTTTCAGCTAAAACGGATTCCATGGCCCCGGTAGTTCTGAGTGTCCTCACATAAATTTTACTTTTCGTTTTATCATGGATCCATGGTATGATTGTGTTTGACATCATATCTTTCATTTCACGGTGCACACCTGGCATAGCAAACACATCCATTCTATCATTATTCAAATGCAACCCCCTAGCAGAACCCGAATTATTTGGAATCACACTACCCTTATTCGGGCGGATAGCTTGATTTTTATTGATTTCGGGCATAACTCTGGCCCGTTTTACCATCCGCGCATTTAGAATATTCCAATAGTCTTCATCAAACACAGGTTGCACATCAAAATACTTAAACAGCGTTTTTTGGGTAATATCATCATGGGTTGGACCTAGACCACCGGTCACTAAAACGACTTTAATATCTTCAGGTACCTGGTCCAATGCAGCGGTAATATGATTGTATTGATCGCCAATGGTCACATGCCAAGTAATTTCCGCACCTACTTCCAGTACAGATTGGCCGATCCAGGCGCTATTTGTGTCTGTGGTGAAACCTGATAGCAATTCATTACCGATCGTGATTAAGCCAACATTCATACTAACAACCTACTAACACCTTGGATCAAACCCAGTGTCAGTAACCCCGCTAGCATATCATCCAGCATGACGCCCCACCCTTTAGGGAACTGCTCCAGCTGTCGAATCGGCCATGGTTTTAAAATATCCAAAAAACGGAACAAGATAAACGCCCCAGCGATATATAGCGTACCATCTGGCAACATCAACAATCCTAACCACTGTCCTGACACTTCGTCAATTACAACCCTGGATGGGTCCTTTTCACCGGTATGGTCAATAATAATATTTGTCGCAAATACACCAATTATAAATATCGTAATAATTAGAACAATAAAAACTAATGGATCGAGATATTGTAACCACAACCACCAGCCAATAACCGCCGCCAAACTCCCCCATGTGCCTGGTGCGATAGGCAAATGACCAATCTTAAAACATGTGGCCAACCATTCGGATAATTCTACACGCAGCAACAGCTATTCTCAGGAAATAAACTGCCGAATGACGGCCCGGTTTGTGTACAGGTATGTAAAACCGGTAAAAAGGGTAAATATAGTTACAGATAAGGTCAGGTAATAAATGAGTTGGTATTGTCTAGAGAATTGAAGGAAATCACCGATCCATGAAATAGGTAATGATACTGATCCAAGGTTGAGCAGGATAAAAATTATTATCAGTACCTGGGTCAATGTTTTCCGTTTTGCTATTTTACTTGTGACCATCACCATATTTTTCGATGACATGACCGTGCGTAGTCCAGTAACAAATACATCTCTGAAAATAATTATGGCCACCATCCAGAAAGGAATCACATTTATCACAGCAAATGATATCAGTGCCGATAGTATCATTACTTTATCCGCTAAGGGGTCCAAAAACCGACCATAATCGGTAACCAGGTTATGTTTTCTAGCGTAATAACCGTCGTAAATATCTGTTAACATGGCGATCACAAAGATACAGAGCGCCCAGGCTTTTGCGTAAGGATGGTCGTAAAATAGAAAAATAATAAAAAAAGGTGTCATTAAGATCCGCCCAACTGTTAGTATGTTTGGTAGATTCATATAATTGTTCTCCCTTCCATTGCTCTCATCAAGGTAGCATCATCGGTGTATTCCAACTCACTACCAACCGGTAGCCCACGGGCCAGCCGCGATACTTTGATATTTTTTTCACTTAATAACTTACTGATATATAGACAGGTCGTATCCCCTTCAATACTTGGATTGAGGGCTAATACTATCTCATCATCAGATTTCACCCGGGCCACTAATGAATCGATGTTCAAATCATCTGGTCCAATTCCATCCAATGGAGAAAGTACGCCACTCAGCACATGGTAGACGCCATTGAATCCACTTGTCCGTTCGAAAGCGTAAATATCCGACGGTACTTCTACTACGCAGATTAAACTGTTATTCCGTTTTGGATCGCCGCAAATAATACAAGGATCATCCTCCGTTATACCACCACAAATCGAACAGGTAGATATATTTGACTTTACATCCTGGACTGCATCAGCCAGTGATTGGGCGTTTTCTTTAGAATCTTTCAGTATGTGAAACGCCATACGCTGGGCAGTCTTTTTACCTATCCCGGGAAATCGTGAAAATCTATCGATCAAACGGATAATGCTATCAGGAAAAGATTTCATCACATTCCCGGCAGCTTAATATTACCCAGTATGTTACCTGTAACTACATTCATGCGCTTTTGTGCTTTATCCTGCGATTTAATCACGGCCTGATTTACTGCAATCAAGATCAAATCTTCAAGTAGGTCTAATTCTTCGTGCTGAGCAGCAGGATCGATATTGATATCAAGTAATTTTTGATTGCCATCCATTTTCACCTTGACCATGCCATCAGCAGCCACACCTTCCACCGCAAGATCTTCTAGTGTTTCCTGCACTGCACTCATTTTCTTCTGCATTTGCTGGGCTTGTTTCATCATCTGAGACATTTTCTTTGGATTAATCATACGTTTATCCTAATAATGGTTTTAGCGGAGTATTTCACCATCAAACAATTCTATGACCCGATCCACCACCAGATCGGATTTTGTACTTGCCGCCTGGTTCTGGGGGACACTATTCTTTGATAATTCTTCTACAAGTTGCTTATCTTTTTCGACAGTAAAAAAATTTATTTTTATCTTCTGCTTCACGTGGTTAGCAGCCACATCTTCGATCATTTCCTTATTATTCTTGAGCAGATCCAGATTAAAACGCGGCTGGTCCACCATGCCAACCTGTGCCTTTTTTCCAACAAATTCTAGGGGTATACAATGTTCCAGAACCATCCCGACTGAAGTACGTAGATTCGTTACACTGGTGATAATTTCTGACCATTTACCTTTTAATTCTTCAATACTGATTCCAGCCTTATTTTTTGTTTTATAGTCCTTTTTAGGTTCGTTGACTTCGTTTTGGTTTGCAATGGGTCCATTATTGTTATCTGGTTTACCCGCCTTAACACTTTGAGCATCAGTACGCGTCTCTGTTTTTTCAGTTTTAATTTTTTTTTTCTGCGCTGGGGCAGTTTGTGCAGAACTTCCGGATTGCTGTGATGAATTCTTTAATAATTGTTCGATAGATACTGATTCGTCCATTTCCAATAGTTTTAAGCCCATCATTTCCAGCATAATGTAAGGTTGGCTGGCCCGCTTAATGCGTGTCTCAACATCTGTTATAACCTGGGTAATCCGTAATAAATCCCGCACATCCCAAGACGCGGCTGCAGCAATATATTGCTGCTTTAAATCATCGTTCATTTCCGCCGCTTTTAATCCGTCACTGATGGTGGAAAACATCAGATTACGCACATGTTTATTTAATCCGCTTAAAATATCCTCCACCGGGAGTCCCTGGTCGCGAATTTGTGCGAGTGTAGTAAGCAAACCTGCATTATCTCTATCTTTCATGGCGTCCGTAAAGCCGAAGTAGATATCATGAGGAATAAGACCCAGTACTTTTTCCACTTCTTCATAAACAATCTGATTACTGGAGAAGGCGATGACCTGGTCAAGAATACTTAATGCATCGCGCATGCTGCCTTCTGATTTCCTTGCTATAGCATCTACAGAGGCACTGTCCGCCTGTAATTCTTCTTTGCTGACAATATTGTTTATTGTTTCCCTAATTACTTCGATAGTCAGGCGATGGAAATCGAATCGCTGACAGCGGGAAATAATTGTGGCCGGTACTTTATGAATATCTGTGGTACACATAATGAATTTCCCATGAGCTGGCGGCTCTTCCAAGGTACGTAACAATGCATTAAATGCTGGGTTTGTAAGCATGTGTACTTCATCGATAATAAAAATCTTGTATGGAGCGTTCATGGGTGTGAACTTGATCAATTCCCGCAGATTGCGAATTTCTTCAATCCCGCGGTTAGAAGCACCATCAATCTCCAGTACATCTAGATTTCTACTTTCGGTTATCTCATTACAAACAGTACAGTCATTACAGGGCTGGCCATTCTTGGAATCCGAGCAATTCAATCCTTTGGCCAAAATACGCGCAGTGGTTGTTTTCCCCACTCCCCGTGGTCCAGTGAATATATAACCCTGGGCCACCCGTTCTTTTTTAAATGCATTAACAAGTGTTTGTGTTACATGGGTCTGACCCACCACATCATCAAAAGATTGTGGGCGATATTTTAAAGATAGAACTTGATAAGACATTACATCGTGCAATTAGTACTACAGAAATTACCTAAGTTTATAGTGGTCGTGCACCATAGATTGACATGCCCGGATGCCAGGTATACAAAAGTCGTTGGCTCAATTTCAGTGATCCATCGGCACATGAAATAAAACACCTACCGCTGCTCCTTTCCAGGCCTGACGGGGTTGGGTGCGACTCCATTGCAATGGGTTGAAACGTCAACACCACGTGCTTGGTAAACCCAACGCGGAACAAGCCTCTCTATGGCGTTAAATCCTGCTATAGCGGATTGCAGGTTACAGGGCACCGCTACCTCCCCACCTAGCACGACCAAATTTTCAATGAACTTTTCAATCATCCAATTTAACAATAAATTGGCTGGTGGAGCCGAAGGGGATCGAACCCTCGACCTCAGCATTGCGAACGCTGCGCTCTCCCAACTGAGCTACGGCCCCGTTCATCGTAAAATTTACCTGATTTTTATCTCAGGAAGCAAGCGTAGCAAGATTAACTTTAATAAAGTACAACTATCTTTATTTCTTCCAACTCATGCCAATCCCAGAAATTAGAGCGTTCTAGTTTAATCACACCATCGCGAAAACTAAAGCGCACCCGCTTTCGATACAGTGATTCTGTAAACCATTGGGAATTGGTACGTTTATAATAAATTGCCAAGAACGGTGGACTATCTTTGCTCAGATCCGGTATGGGTAAAGTACAAATGGCATCATTGAATTCACCCTCTTCAGTGATGAATTCAACTTTGGTGAAATTATAAACGCGTTTGGTTAATGATTTATAATCAATGAATTTGTTGGTAGACTGCCCAAGTAAAACACCAGTGACAAACCAAATTAAATAAAAGAGAAATAATTGATATTTTAGCTGATAGCCCCGAGATGGCCTTATCACTTCTTCTTACGACCGAAAAACCCCTTCTTCTTTTTCTTTTTATCATCATCTGCTGCTTCGGCCGGTGCTTTTCCTGCTTCTCCCGATTCCATTGTTTCTAACCGTTTCTCCCAGTTACTGGAATCATCGCCTGGACCTTCTGCTGGAGTTGCTTCAGTTGCCGCCGCTGGAACCTCTGCTGCTGGAGGCGGCGTGTCAAAACGATGCTGCCATGCATCGCGTAACCGTTCCTGTCGACTTACAGACTTCTCCTTTAATTCCGATAACAAATTTGTTACTTCCTCATGAAAATCAGCTACGGTTGTATCCAGCCGCTGCACTAATTGCTGTGTAAGAGATTCGCCATACTCATCACCAATTTGATCCAATAGCACTGCTACCTTCTCATTAACATATTTTTGTTGTTCAGTTAATTCCGGTACTTGTTCTTCTGAGTTAGGCTCAGGCATGTTTCCTCCCAAAATTTAGTCCTTTAATTTATCCATTTCTTCTGGAGTTAGTGCAAAAAATGTTTTTGGTGATGAGATGATGTTTACCGCTTGGTATGTTTCAGCACCTGCTAACATTCCTAACACGGTACCAATGAATCGAAAGTGCCAAACCTGATCAATTCTTGGGCGAGTTTGTTCATTCCATACTTCTGCTAAAATTACGCCGCCCAAACCAGAAAGCGTATATAAAATACCTTTAAGTTTTGGCAATTTCCTGATCTTTTTTCGATAAGTTATACTGGCCATGTCCCATATAGGTATTTTTTCAACTGATATAGGTGTCTGGATCGATAATTGCCGTTTTTCGACACCGATCAATGCACCACGAATCTTTTTACCAGTGCGGTGTTTTATAATAATAAACTGGTCCGGTGGTATTGATTCCAGAATATTGACTGTTGTAAGATAAGTTAAATTTTGACTGATACCTGCACGATCACGATCAGTAATGGGCGGCTGGACATCAACATGGTGCTGCAGTTCAATGAATTCCTTCATAGTAAGGGACCTTCTGCGCACACTACGCTGACTGAAATCTATAAAGACAATTTGGATGATGATTTTATTTTTTCCCGCATCGTAAAACTGGGCACTATAGAAACCATCAATATCTGGGAAAATCCTGAAAAATACATTTTCTTCAGCATCAACCGTAAGCCCTACTTTCTTACTCAAGGGTATAATGTCAGGCGTCTGGGCGCTCAGTACGGCCAGGAACAATAAACAGGATAAGGAAAAAGTGAAATTACGATTCGATAATATCAATTATTTCGTCTAGTTCTGGGAATCTTTCCAGTTCTTTTTTTGAGAAAATTAATGTACCATTTTTGGTTACTTCGTAGACACCACCACTAGATGGAATAAGTGTCAACTCAGTCACGTTATTACCATATTTTTCAAGTAGATCAACGGCCATCCTGGACGCTCTAGGTAAATAGTTTCAAGCGTTACAGTATTCAATAGATAATTTCATATCATGCTCCTAAAAATGGGGTTAACCAATATATCGCAAACACAGCCATTAGTCCTGCAAGTATTAAAAGAAAAAGAGCTGCCTTTTTAAATCCACTACCACCAGTGTCATACCTGTATACGGTTTTGGGATCAGTGTCATTCACTAGAAATTGAATGAGGTTTCTATCGTAGTTTGAACTACTGGTTCAAGTTTGCCTGTGCCATCATCGTTCAACGCACCCGTGTAGCGGTAGAATTGACGATAATCCCAAATTACACTAATACCCTTGCCGAGTTCGTAACCCAATCTATACCCCATCACGGTGTTCACAGATGGATTTTCGAAATCAAAGGGATTCTTATCATTAGTACGTTGATAAAATGCTGTTGCTTCGCTGAGTTTCGGAATTCGCTCAGCGTTTAATGTCAATGCTGCTACAAAACTGTTCACTGTATCCGTCTCTGAGGTCATATTTGTATAAGAACCATACAAACTGCCAAATCCAAAAGCATCGGCACTGATAGATCCAAAGTGCCCCACTAGACCTTCTTTCATGGATGAGTCCGCAAACAGGGTCATGTCCTTTGTTTTTACTATTGCGCTACCATCAATATACTCTGGCACTACACGATTTATATCATATGACTGGTCAAAAAACTGGGGTACAAAATATCCATCCTTAATACGGAATTCATAACTCAGTTGCAGAAAGTTGAACAAACTGGCCCGTAACCCGGGTACAGAAAAACTTTTACCACTGTAATTAGGTCTATAGAACAGAGAATCCGGGGCACCAACTTCGGGGAAATTCAAAAAATTAAACTCTGTATATACATCCAGAGAAAATACTTTACTCTTAAGCAATGGATAACCCACATCAAATGCGAGGCCTGTGACGGATGACTTGTTATCACCAAGGCTGAACGGTACACCTTTTAATACGAGTTCAGGATCATCCTCATCGTAAATATTATCTCCATCGGCATCGATATCCCAACCTTCTTCTGGAACTTCTACACCCGGATGGATATCAGGGACACCATCGCCATCCGTATCATTGTAATAATTTTCATCATTTGGAAAATCATCAAATATATCAGGGTATAAATCCTCATCAATATCTTTCAATCCTGAGAACTGATTCATATCCGTAATAAAATTTAACCCAACGGTAAGGGGAAACGAGTCCGTCACTTTATAAGTTCCACGGAGGCCGAGAAGTGTACCACCTCGACTAAAATCCTTCATATTGGACATAAATAATTGACCACCAATACCGGCTATATTTACCCCCGTATTCAACCCAATTCTGCGCACCTCGGGAAATTCCATCATGTTCGAATACCCACTCAAAATACCACCATAACCTAGTGTGACATTATCTAGTGAACCAAATTTGACCCAGAACGGATCTGATTCTTCACCCCAGCGCAAGAATAATATCTTATCAAATATCCTGCTTGGATCACTTTTGAAATCCCAATCATCTTCTCTGATATTACCTTTGTTATCAATATAAAATACTAGATCCAGTCCAATTCCAATTTTGCCAATATTTATTTCGGGTCGCAGTGCAACCTGGTTGTAAAGAACACCATCAATGGTGACTGATCCTACGCCAAGACCCATGCCAAATGGTTTTTTTGGTTCCGGCTTGCTGGGCTGTGGTTGTGAAGGCGTATCATCACTTTCCATTTGTTCCTGCTCTTGATCTTCCTCCGTATCTGGTTCTTCCTCCGGCTCTTCTTGCGTTTCCTGGTCAGTTGATTCCTGCCTTTGCTGCTGCGGTTGTTCTGGTTCAGATTCCGGTTCTTGCTCAGTCTCTATTTCCGGTTGTACCCCTTCTGGATCTGATGGATAATCATCCGGCGTGAAAGGCAGTTCCATCACATTACCCATGGCATTGGAAATTGCTTTTTGACCCGCCCCAATCACTACAGATTGACCACTGACCAAATTTTGCACATCCAATTGTCCCGTGGCACAGAAAACTTGGTCAATGCCTGCTGGGCTGGAAACCACCGCAAAATCAGTACCCTTCACAGATGCAACTGAAACGGGTGTTTCTACACGGAATGTCTTGGTTCGCCCTTCTTTTTTTATATCAAAGAACATCGTACCTTGTTCAACATCCAGCGTTCGGGAGTTGGATGATTCAATAAATTCAAATTGGGTCTTTTCCCTAATTTTAATGACCGATTTATCATCGATAAAAATAGCCACCATAAAGCCCTCTTCTCCTACTTTGATCGCATCCCCATTATTAATTCCCAGTCCTGGCTTACCAGGAATGGTAAACGTGGATTTGCCCATTCGTTTTATGAGCACATTACCTTCGGATTTCATGATTCTGGCGATGGGGGCAGCACCTGCGATATTGACTATTATGGTAAACAATAGAATAATTGTTTTGTGTTTTGTGTGCATGCCCGTTCTAGTTCAGTTGATAATTATTCAAAATAACAAAAAAAGCAGGTTTAATTTAGTGAATTATGTAATTACTTCCAGTGATCTAGTTCACCCCGTCCTGGGATAAATAGTCCCGCACCAACAGTGCGATCGATTCATAGTTGCGACCTGTGGCTCGCTGCATCCCAATTTCACAGGTTTTGCTTGATGAATAAGCAAAAGAGCCAGGATCACAATCGACAAGTTCATCTGCTTCAAATTGAGTAGCGCTAGCGGTTAATTCCGGAACCAGCAAGCCACGATCACCTGCAAAACCACAGCAGCCGCGATTAATAGGTAACGTTGTTTCTTCAGCACAAGTATTCGCAAGGGCCAGCAAGGATTCAATGTTACCCATCTTTTCTGTGGAACAAGTCGGATGTAAAATTGAATGGCGCTGCAGTTGCGGAGTCGGATTGTTATGGACAAGGCCCTCCAGAAATGGTATCAAGTCCATCAAGGTCAGTTGTTGGTACAGTTCTTTATGGTTATCATCCAGAAGCGGTAATAAAGTTGTTAATTGATAGGTGCACGGCGAGGTATCGACCACTATGGGAATATTCCCCTTATTGGAACTCTCATAAAGCATAGCTATCGTTTTCCTAGCCATGGCCTGGCTAGCCGCGCTATACCCCTTTGAACTGTAAGGAGTACCACAACAAACGTGATCGATATTTTCCGGGATCAGTAATTTAATACCCGTCAAACTGGCGATCTGACCCATCACATCAACCAAAGACTCATTCTTGTCACCTGGTTGGAAAACACGGTTAATACAGGACGTGAAATAAAGATACGGTTTGCCCTGACCTAGTTCATGCATATCGTATTTTGGAACTGTCCTGGGCATATCCACGTCCCACAGCGGTGTTTTTCCCAAGGTCAACGTGTGTAGACCACGGGCTATTCCGGAAGTGATAGTAGCACCGATGCATTTTGCAGTAAAATGAAGCAGGCTATTGAAAAAACGTACGGCTGATTGCACAAACTTGAAATGGTGCACTGTCCATCCGGCTACCATTTCGGATAATGGACCGTGACCTGTGTCTCGTAATTCTTTCGTAAAATGGCCCGTATTAATATTCACCGGACAGGAAAGAGCACACAACCCATCCGTAGCACAGGTGTCGATGCTTTGGTATTGCATATCCTGGGCCACAGCACGCCAGGAATCATCGCCAGCTGCTTTCATTAAATTAATATCCCTGGAAATGGCGATCCTCTGACGGGGAGTTAAGGTTAATTCCCGGGAAGGACAAACATGTTCGCAAAATCCGCATTCGATACAAAGGTCGATAATATTATTGACCAATGGCATCGGTTTGAGATCTTTTAAATGGACCTTACTATCATTGTTTAAAATAACCCCTGGATTAAGAATATTCATTGGATCAGCAACCGCTTTGACCCGCCGCATGATATCATATAGTTCCTTGCCCCATTCTTTTTCCACAAATGGAGCCATATTCCGGCCGGTACCGTGTTCGGCTTTTAATGAACCTTGAAATTTCCCAACTGTAAGGTCGACCAGGTCATTGATCAGACCTTCGAATGATTTTATGCCTGATGGTGTATTCAAGTCGACCGAACCAACAAAATGCAAGTTACCATCCTTCGCGTGGCCAAAAATGACCGCATCATCATAATGCCAACGCTCAAATATTATTCGCATCTCGCTCACAACTGCTGGTAGATCCCGGTAATCATAACAGAGGTCTTCCGTAATAAAACTCGTACCAGCTTTACGGATGGCACCTACTGACGGATATAAGCCCTTGCGAATTTTCCAAAGTTTAATACGATTATCAGCCTGGCGCTGCATACCCTGGGGCAAACTACCTTGCAATCCAATGATCTGTTTTTGGGCATCCTTTTCTACTAGGTCTAATTCTGCCGAACCCTGTTTTTGATACTCAAATAATAGGGCCGCGTTATCGGGGCTTAGTTTCCTATAATCGTAAGGTGGTTCATCCAGGTATTTAGCCGTACTTAGGGCACCGGCGTCCATCAGTTCTACTGCGGCAGCCCCGCTATCGCTCAAATAGGGTATGGCCGCTGCTGCGGCTGTTACATCGTTGAAAAGTGCCAAACCGGTAGTCTTATAAGGCGGATCAGGTATGGTATTTAGAGTCACCGAACTGAAAAACGCCAAGGTACCCTCCGCACCGATCAGCAGGTGAGCAAAAATATCCAAGGGATGATCAAAGTCGATGAATGCATTCAACGAATATCCCAACGTATTCTTAATGCTGTACTTTCGCCGCACCTTGTTATTCAAAGCACTGTTGGTCGTGATTTCTTTTCTGCACAATAACAATCCGGTACATAGATCTTTTTCTACGTCTAGAAATTTTCCATAATCATCCACGTTGGAGGTATCGTAACAGTTTCCATTTGCCAAAATAAAACGGATATGCCGCAACGTGTGATAGGAATTATGTTTTACACCGCAAACCATCCCTGAAGAATTGTTGGATATGATCCCACCAATCATGGCAGATTCGATGGAAGCGGGATCTGGACCAATACGACGATGATAGGGCTGCAGATGCAGGTTTGCACGACCACCAATAACACCAGGCTGCATTCGAATGGCGGCACCATTGTCCAATATCTCATGCCGCTTCCATCCGCGAACCACCTCAGCGATTATTCCTTTTGTCACGGCTTGACCAGACAAGGAAGTACCGGCTGCACGAAAGGTTATGGAAGTACCACTACTGTGGGCATATTCCAGCAGACCTTTTACAGCACTCTCATTTTCTGGACGAGCAATAGCTTCCGGTACCAGGCGATACATACTAGCATCATGGGCATAAGCAAGACGATCAATTAGTTTCCTGTGTAGCGTCAGTTGATCGGCGGACATTATAATTCCCTGCATTTATCCCGGATCTTATCCGGCACAGGAATTGTGGTATTTTTCTTATAATTAAAGCAAACGACAGTGAATGTTGCTGTTAAGGCCGGTATATCTTGGTCCGCAACAAATATTCCGGTGAGAATATCAAAACTTTTATGTCCAACTCTGCTTATTCGTTGACCGATGTCCAATTGAGCTGGGTGCAGCACCTGCTGGTGATAATAGACCGTCATTGAACCAAGTATTGTTCCCTCTTTGTGATCCCAATTCCGATTTTCAAAACCCAGATATTCATAATATTCTAGCCGTGCAGTTTCCATAAATGTAAGGTAAGCAGCATGATTAACATGCTGCATGGCGTCAAGGTCACCCCAGCGTGTCGCCAGTGTTACCCAATAATCAAAATCTGTGCGTGAAAATTGTTTATCAAACATCTGCGGAGAGGGAGGGATTCGAACCCCCGATACACTAGGTGTATACCGCATTTCGAGTGCGGCGCATTCAGCCAGGCTCTGCCACCTCTCCTACGGTAAGAAATCTACGCTAAGTTCTGAATATAAGTAAAAAGCTATTGCGGCTAAAATACGTTCAGTTGCTGTCGTACTTTTTTATTTCAGTGATATTACCATCTTCATCCCAGAATGTCCATTCACCCGTTTCGATACCATCGCGGATCAAACCCTCTTCTTTCTTTTGGCCATTCTCGTGCCAAACGATCCAAGCACCATCGCGAATACCGTTCTTGTAACTGACTTCGGATTTGATCTGACCATTTTCATGCTCGGTATATTTATAAGTCCATTTGCCGACAAGCTGCCCATCCTTGTACATTTTTTTCCATTTTTTCCTGCCATTTGACACTCTAGATACCCAACCACCGTCACCATTTTCGACAAGGAACTTTCCTGTACTACTCCACCGATTGATTAAGAAATATTCATCATTCTTCCATAAACCTTGCTCCTGCTTCTGGCCATTCTTGTGCCAGGTGGACCAATCGCCATCAGGACTGTCATTCTGATAACTTTTTTCTGATTTCAACTGTCCATTATCAAAATATTCTTGCACAAAGGATAAATCAACGGTCAATACTCCATCCACATACATTTGTTTATGTTTTTTTGATCCATTTTCATTTTTACTGACCCAGCCGCCATTGCCATCTTTCACCAAGAATTTGCCGTTCTTATTCCAGCGATTGAGTAACATATACTGGTTATTTTCCCATTTCCCCTCTTCCTTTTTCTGGCCATTATTAAACCAAGTAGTCCAGAGACCAATCTTAACACCGTTATTAAAAGATCTTTTTGTTTTTGATTCACCATTATCATAGTATTCATATTCGTAGGACCATTCATCCTGTAATCGGCCTTTACTGTACGTTCGGCGGCCATCCTCTTCTCCCATCTTGGTAAACTCAACCAGATCACCATCAATTTTACCATCTGTAAAATCTACGACCTTACTTTTAACGCCATTTCTATCCCAGAAGGTCCATTTGCCATGTTCCTTGCCCGCTTTATTTACTCCGACTTTCTTTTTCTGGCCATTTTCATACCAGACTGTGGTTGGTCCTTCCCACACGCCATCAACATAATTACGATCCTGATGCTTTTGCCCATTATCATACCAGAAAGTATACAGTCCCACACGCTGACCGTTTTTATACTTTCCTTCTTCTATTTTTTGACCCTGTTCATTCCAATGCACGAATACACCATGGGGAAGACCATCTTTATAGCCACCCGATTCCATTTTCTGACCATTTTCATACCATACGGAACTGGGGCCATCCCACATTCCATAGCTGTAGGTTCGTTCTTCCTGCTTTTGACCATTTTTATACCAATCAGTGTAGATACCAAATTTTTCGCCGTCAATATTGTACCCTTCTTTTTGTTTTTGTCCATTTTCATACCAGTGCACAAACGGTCCGTTCAATCCACCATCCTTGTAATTTATTTCACTCTTTTTAGATCCATTTGCATACCAAAAAATGCTTGCACCATCCAAAATATCATTTTTGTAATGTATTTGTTGTTTTAACTGCCCATTTTCTGTCCAAGTTGATGACAACCCATTCTTTCTACCAGAGCTGTAATTGATATCCTCTTTTTTATTACCGTTATCATACCAACTAATGCTAATACCATGGAGCAGACCTGATTCAAAAGATTTTTCCTCAAACTTTTTACCTTCCGCGGTCCAGGCACTATATTTTCCATCAAGTGATCCATTTACATAGGTGCCCTCGGCTTTGG
>FAXC01000472.1_pt1 | contig 24104 bp, 17 predicted proteins | sample 734421 | NCBI WGS metagenome assembly FAXC01 (sample SAMEA3597868, study PRJEB11362) | hydrothermal vent metagenome | biome: marine hydrothermal vent biome; feature: marine hydrothermal vent; material: ocean water | place: Atlantic Ocean | collected 2010-09-19/2010-10-04 | reverse complement strand
ACTTTTTCTGTTTTTCATCCAATTGACCTTGGATATTTCCTGAAGTGTATTCAGGTTCTGGAAAAGCTTCAACAGCTACTGTTCGTAGATCTTGCAATAAATCAAACTGTTCAATGCTTACTGGGCCAGTAGAATTTCTTGTAGAATTGATTTGCGTCGCATCAAGCCTAAATAACTGAGATCCATCCACCACTGGTAGCGCTGCATTAGTTTCCGCATCATGATCTACTAATTCAAGTTCCACAATATCTCCCTCTTCAGTCCCCGTTTTTATGCTAATTGAATCTTCGGTTACAGTTTGAAAGTGTCTGCTAAAGGTTGTCCAAATACCAGCTTTATCACCATCCGATGACCAAAACTGGCCACTAACACCATCATCATCAATAAAATATTGTCCATATTGAACTCTATTGGCCAAAATTGTATCACCATCAGCATAGCTTTGCAGATCTCTGTCCCAAGCTTGAACATTGCCACTATCAGCAGTTGCGCCAATCTTAAGGCCAAGTTCAACCCGGGCTGTTTCAGCAGTAACCATTTCCCATATGTCAGGCCCAATCCCGCGGCTCATAATAATCTGATTAGCATCATCATTATCACTAAGGTCAAAACCGGCGATTGTATCCAAATGACCAGAATACTTCTGTGCGTCGAGATTTATCCGAGCAGAATCCGCACTAGACGCACCGGTCCCACCTGATTCTACTGCAATAGGTTCAATATCAATAATCGTACCACCGGTAATTGCTACGTTATTTGAATCCTGTGTTGATATGGTCCCTAAACCAAGGGTATTACGAAGTGCATCACCGCCTAGATTTACCCATTTGCTTGAATCTTCATCGTAAATAATAAGATGTCCAGTTGCAAGAGCCCCATCATCATCGAGCATAGCGATATCTTCAAGATCTGAATCATAAGATTGGATAGTAGTGCCAATAAGACTGTCTAGCGAATCATGACTAACATAGTTTACAATAGTAGAGTCGAAAAAGACCTCCGTAACATAGTAGTCCAATGTATCTGTAACAGCATAATCCTCCAAATTGGGTAAACTATCTAAATCATAATAATTATTGCTAAGAGCGACGACAGATAATTGCGAGGACAATGTAAAATTATTAAACAAAGTGTCCATTGTAGCAAAATTACTGAGCGTATCTTTTGTTGCGAATGGAGTGAGGTCAGGAGTGTTTAACAGATCAACGTACTCCCCACTATGGGCAACTTCAGAAAAATCAGCTGTCTTGGTATAACCTTTAGCAAAATTCGTACTATCCGACAATACTGAATACAGCACAGATGTAATCTGTTGTCGGGGCGAAAGAACATTGCCATCAATTTCAATTTCTAGATAGGAATTCATCGGCACACTTTCAATGGGAAAACCATTGGAACCCAAAAGAGCCGAAACGAGACCATCGGAAATGTTCACCAGATGTGTTTCGCTCCAGAATTCTGAGCCACCTTCTTCCTCACCAAAAAGACGAAAATTAACCGTATACTGGCCATCACTAACGGGACCAGCATTTCCAACTGTCAGAAATCCTTGATAGGAAAGGAGTCTTGGGACTCTTTCCATCACGGCAGTTTTACTGGCACGTTTACCTCCTCCGTCTTTTGTAAATTTTACCTCACTGTCACGGAATTTCTGCCCGTGCAACAGCAAAGGTATTAACATTAGTGCAAGAATGTAGTTTTTCATGGTACTACTCCTTAATTACTCTGTTGATCTGTTTTTTAACATTAATTCAATATCGTCTTCTATAAACGATAATTATTATTCAAAAGGAAAATCGGGCGGCATGCCCAAATCTTTATCCCCTCCAAAAATAGCAATAGTTAATCCCCCGACAATAAGGGCGGTAACCGCCAGTACTTCCGGGTGTGATTTATAAAATTCTATGGTGTCATTAATACTTTGCAGGATCCTGGCCTTCAGGTCCTGAGATCCTTTTCTGTCATCCTGCTTTGGTTTCGCTTTTTTACCAGAAAACAATTCCTGCAGTGCATTTTCTACCGCAGGCCGGATATCAGTCATACCAATTGGAGCGCCCTGATCATCCAACACAATGGTCGTAGACAGGTTGATCCGATCAGCCATTTTAAGCGGTACAACCGCACTCTGTAGTCCTGTCTTGGAGGGTTCTCCACTAGCTGTATTAAACACAGAATAATAATTCAATTTCAGGACGTCGTTTTTCTTAAAATCCCATGCAATTACATCTGTTCCACCAACAGCCAGGCTGTTCTCAGTAGCATCAGCGAGAGAATTGCAGCGCACACTAAAAACCGGTTCATAAGGTGATTTTGCCGGTTTTTGGTAGCCACCGGGGTAAAAATAATTTTTTGGCGAAGTCGCCAGCGTAGCATACAATTCGGGATCCAGAACATCAATGTACCCCCCTTGCTCAATGGTACTTTGTAGGAATTGATTAATTTGCGCCACCCTTGCAGCCGGTAGTGATTTCGTATTTAGACCCTGTATGATAGCTTTTTGGTTCTTGGATTTACTTTTTATGGTTACCCGAATCGAGTCCCGATCCACAACATCACCCTGTGGTCCGCTAACAGCTAAAAACAGGATATAATGGGAATCCGTATCTGTAATAGGCGCCTTGAATGATATATCAGGTTCTGTATTTGAAGAGAGTGTGATTCCATCCGGTGGGCGCCACAGATAGGATAAATCCTTGTTGCGGATGGCACCAGGCGCGATGGCCGATATCTGCACTTTTTCACCACTTTGCGCCACCTGATGTTGGAGACCTCTGTAGGAAACCGTTTGGCCTGGTTTTGCTTTTATACCAACAAGGTAGTTGGTGTTGTACCGACCGTCATTTAAAGTTAGCTTGAACAAAAATATCTGTTCGATCATCACCTCCGGAATGCGAAATCCAATAGCTGTTTCATTCTGCTGCTTGAAATCTATCGCACTCATAGAGGCCCATTTAAAGGATATCTTATCCTGATTATCATCGTAGGATTTACGAGCGTCCAGTGCAAGAGTATCACCGCTCGACGCGGCTAATAAAAGATCAACTTTCTGGTTCAGTTTTTGCTGGGCTGTTTCATCAACAGGATTTAACCGCATTTTACTATACTGTTTCTTAGCGCCAGGCCTAGGCCTTTTCCGTTCACGGGGAACGACTTTAAAGGCTTCAATCACAGCAACAGGAGCCGTACTTGGTATGGTACTCTCCAGCTGGATTGTTTCCTGTTTAGTTGGCGTATCAAATATATCACCTTCCTGCGAAAAAATATTTGTAACCAATAATAAAACTGCAAGAACCCTTACCATATTATTCTCATCTGTTAGTTATAAATTTAGACTGACATCCTCATTAAACACCCAACTGTACCTTTACAATTACGCACAGTTAAGGTCAATTTACACGGGACGATGCAATAAATCCATGATCTACCGCACATATTATTAATCTTTTTAATTATGCTTAATCAGCTGCGATTTTTCACATCATTCAATAAATCGATCATCATCCCTTTCGACAACCGGCCCGTATTTACATTACGCGGACTGGGATGATAACCACCGATCAAATGAAACCCATTGGGTAATTCGTAAATGGCATGGTGCATAAATGGATGGTCCTTCACTTTCAATTCGTATGAACGACGCCAGAAACGAAGGCAGGCATCAAATGCGATCTTACCTAAGGCCAACATACAATTTGCATTGGTAAGCAAAGCTATTTCAGTCTCAAAATACGAAAAACAATTTCGCAATTCCTCGGCTCTCGGTTTATCCTGCGGCGGAACACATTTGAGGGCAGGGGTCATATAACAATTGTTCAACACCAGGCCGTCATCCCTGTGGTCAGAGTTGGGCTGATTGGCCATACCCACTTCATGCATACACATCATCAGAAAATCCGCTGATTTATCACCGGTAAATACGCGGCCGGTTCGATTCCCTCCATGGGCAGCTGGCGCCAGACCAACGATTATTATTTCCGCCTTGGGATCGCCGTAACCGGGTACCGGTTTACCCCAATAATCCCAATCCCTGAACTGTTTACGTTTTTCTGCAGCAATGTGAGTTCTGAATTCCACCAGCCTGGGGCAGGTCGTGCAATGAATCAAATTATGATTAAATTGCTTCAAATTCGATTTCATACCTTTATCCATAATTATAAATTTACTTTTTTAGTGTCGACTGAATCGCCACTGATGTTCATTGCTTCCACAGGCAGGGTTATCTAAATTCGCACCCAATTTTAATAAAACGAATAGAGTATCACAAATGGGATTAATGACCACTATGCGCAACCGGATGCATATTTTTTTATGGGCAATACTCATCCTTTTCCTGCTGAGTATTTCCATTGGTGGCCTTGTTGGCGGTGCCAACATTATTGATCAGCTTTTTGGCCGCGTGGATCCAGCTACCGCCATTGGCGTAGTTAATGGACAAAAAATACCACCCGACGAGTTTTCCCGCGCCGTATCGGCCCGGCTGGAACAAATCCGAGACAGCGGTCGCGATCTGACGGACCGTGATTTTGAACAGGCCCGCAATCAGGTTTGGGATGATTATATTCGCGATATCCTTATTTACCAGTCCATAGATGAATTAGATATTACTGTTAGTGATGTAGAAGTTTTATACCACTTGCAGAATATACCGCCACCCTTTTTAGTCTCCGATCCTACATTTCAGACCAATGGACAATTTGATCAGGAAAAATATGACCAGGCCATCAATAATCCTGTCGGCAATGAATGGGGACAAATCGAGCAATTCATGAAAAGTACCTACTTGCCCAATATTAAACTGCAGGAAATGATCAATGCCGATGTGATGATCACAGAAGCTGACATTTGGTCAAGCTATATCAAACAGTATGTTAATTATACCATTGACGGTATCCATGTTACTACCAATTCAGTGCAGGATGACGTATCCGATCCCACAGAAGATGAATTATTTGAGGAATATACCAGGCGTATTGATGATTTCAAACGCGAAGAAACGCGGACGTTGGAAGTCGCTGCCTGGGAAAAGAAACCATCTGTAGAAGATACGAATCGTGTCCTCAGCAATTGTTCAGCCATCATGGATCAGCTGAACACAGGTTCTGATTTTGGTGAATTAGCTAATATCCACACCGAGGATCCTGGGAACCAGGTAAGTCCCGACTCTGGCCGGGGCGGCAACCTGGGCTGGTTTAGCAGAGGGCAAATGGTCAAACCATTTGAGGATGCTGCATTTGTAGCCAGTGCTGGAGATATTGTTGGCCCTGTCCTATCCCGTTTTGGCTATCACATCATCAAAGTAAATGACCAGCGCACAACTGATGATAAAGAAGAATTAAATGCGTCCCATATTTTGTTAAAAATCAATATGGGGCCCAATACTCGTGATGCATTGAAACGCAAATCCACATTGTTCAGCTACGATGCCTCCGATCCAACCATTGGCTTCGCCGCGGCAGTTGATTCGCACCAGGTGGATACCAAAACAACTTCCAACATCACTGTTGGTTCTAGTGCGCTGCGTATTTTCGGTCCTTTCCGAAATGCCGTTCGTTTCGCCTATGAAAACCAGTTGGATGACGTTTCAGATCCCTTAGAAAATGATCGCTATTTCATCGTAGCTAGACTAGATAGCATATTGCCTGAGGGAACCCACTCCTTTGAAGAAGTAGAAGGCCAAATTAAGAATTCAATGAATCAGGACCGTCGCTTGGAGGCAACCAAAGTACTTGCTGAGCAATTACTGGATCAGTTTGATCAAGGTGCAACATTCCAGGAAATAAAGGACAACAATGATAATGTCGATCTCGTATCTGGCGAAACAAAATTGCTTACCCGTAGCTTTAATTCATTCGGCCGCAGCAATTTTCTTGTTGGCGCGCTGTTAAAGGCACGTGCCGGTGATGTCATTGGCCCGATAAGCACAACGCGCGGACACGGTATAGTAAAAGTGGTTGATATTTCAGGCATTGATAGTTCTGATTTTGAAATAAAACGGGATGTTATTTACAAAAATATCCATAGCCAGAGACAAAGCGAAAGTTTTCAGAACTGGTATCAGGATCTACTGGACCAAGCTGAGATAGTTGATAACAGAAAATTTTATTTTTAATAAAACAATAATCATCGCGTTAAAAGGCACGCTAAATCGTGTCTTTTTTATTTAAACTATTGCTTTTCAAACTCACGTAAATTTCAACGATGGCAAAAATTGAATCACGAATAGACCCATCATCTGATAAATACCAATCTAATTTTGATCATCATAAAGGACTTGTCGATGATTTGGATGGTGTCCTCGCAGAAATTCGAAAAATGGGTCCGCCTAAGCGCATTAATAAACACAAAGCACGTGGCAAACAAACTGCCCGGGAACGAATCGAAAATCTCAAGGATTCCAATACACAGTTTGTAGAATTTTCCGCTTTGGCTGCCTATCAGGTTTATGATGATACGATACCAGCTGCAGGCATCATCACCGGACTTATTTCAATTCATGGCAGACAGTGTGTCGTTCTAGCCAACGATGCTACTGTAAAGGGCGGCACCTACTACCCGCTCACCGTAAAAAAACATCTCCGGGCCCAGGAAATAGCCATGGAGAACCGTTTGCCCTGTATTTACCTGGTAGATAGTGGCGGTGCATTTCTCACTAAACAGGATAGCGTATTTCCAGATCGTGATCATTTTGGACGCATATTTTATAACCAGGCGCAGATGAGTGCGGCTGGAGTCCCACAGATAGCCGCCGTAATGGGTAGTTGTACTGCCGGCGGAGCCTATGTTCCCGCCATGAGCGATGAAGCCATTATTGTGGATAAAACGGGTACAATTTTCCTCGGTGGTCCGCCCCTTGTCCAGGCTGCCATTGGAGAAGTTTCAACAGCGGAAGAACTTGGCGGTGCGGCAATGCATACCCGTATCAGCGGAGTCGCTGATCATTTTGCGAAGAATGATGATGAAGCACTGGATAAAATTCGCGGGATCATTGATCATTTTCCAAAATCGGAAATTGTTAGTCCTGATGAAATTAAGGAACCAGCCTATGATCAACAGGAAATACTGGGCATCCTAACCAAAGATTACAGGACGACGTACAAGGTTTTAGAAATTATCGCTCGGATTGCAGATGGGTCCAACTTTGAAGAATTTAAAGCCGCTTATGGTAAAACACTGGTCACAGGTTTTTGCAAGATCGGTGGTTACTCAGTAGGTGTTGTTGCCAATGATGGTGTGTTGTTTAGCGAAAGTGCGCTGAAAGGCGCCCATTTTATAGAACTTTGCTGCCAGAGAAAGATACCAATTCTATTTCTACAGAATATTACCGGGTTCATGGTGGGAAAAAAAGCAGAGCAAGGCGGCATTGCCAAAAATGGAGCCAAAATGGTTCAGGCCGTCGCTACAGCTAATGTTCCCAAACTAACGGTAATAATTGGTGGCAGTTTCGGGGCGGGGAATTATGCCATGGCTGGCCGGGCCTATCAGCCGCGATTTTGCTGGATGTGGCCCAATGCCAGAATATCAGTAATGGGTGGTTATCAGGCTGCCGATGTACTGGGCACGATCAAAAAAGAACAACTAGAAAAAGACGGCAAAACAATATCAGCACAAGAACTCGATGAACTCAAACAACCCATTATGGCTAAATATGAAAAAGAAGGACATCCTTATTATGCCAGCGCGCGCCTCTGGGATGATGGTGTAATTAATCCAACTGAAACACGGAGTATCCTGATAAACGCATTGCAGGCTGTGAATAATAAGCCTAGTCCGGACGCGAATTTCCCTGTCTTTCGGATGTAAGCGGCTTTTCCATAGGACAGCCGACCAATCCAACTTTAATTTGAACAGTCGCACGCCAATCAGCTTACACCTGACCCTGCTATTATCAATGGCAGTTTGGGGTCTATCATGGACGAACGCAAAGGTCCTGAGTGATTATGGACCATCATCCGTGCTGGCCTTCTGGCGCTTTTTCTTTTCCAGCATTACCATGATTCCTGTACTGTGTTTAACCGGTAATGATTTCCGAGTGACGCGCCAGGGTATGAAATATATTTTAACAGGTGCCGTGTTTATCTCTCTTTACAATATTTTCTTTTTCATGGGCACCGCTATAGGATCCGCCAGTGTAGGTGGCATTATCGTCCCGACCTTCAATCCGATTATTACATTCATTATTTCTGTATTGCTACTGAAGCAAGTGGTTTACCGTAAGGATATCATCGGTTTGATACTAGGTTTCATTGGCGGTGTGATTGTATTACAGGCCTGGACAATGTCCCTGGATCAAATAATCGCTAACGGCAATCTATATTTCATATGCGCTTCCATTTCCTGGGGGATCATGTCAATAATATCGGGTCGGTCTCACGTTCATGTGTCTACACTTTCATTTAGTTTTTGGGTCTACACAATCTCTGCCCTGATCTATCTTGGCGCGACCTGGAATAAAGATATTTTACTAATATTCACCTATGACTGGATCTTTTGGGTGAATATGTTCTTCCTGTCTGCCGGCGCTATGGTATTCGGAACTACAGTTTATTTTCTTGGGACTACGCGGCTAGGACCTGAAAAAGCCAGTGCCTTCATATTTACGGTACCGGTCACAGCTCTGCTTTTCAGTGTGCTGTTAATTGGGGAACGCTTGGAAGTGACCACCATAATAGGTGGAATAATGACTATTACGGCTGTTTACCTAATTAATAAAAGTCATGCACGACAAGAACCAATAGATTAATTCACATCAAAAGTTTTTCCTTAGTGTCTCCACCAATTGCTTTGGCGGTTTTACGGCTTTGCCAGACTTATCCGTAAAAGCATGCATCGTATATCCGCTCACTAGCAATTCATCCGAATTGTCCCGGTGAACCTCATAATCAATTCGCAATCGTGGCTTTGGTAGTTCTTTAATAATGGTATTTACTACCAGAGTATCCTCGAAATTGGCACCAACTTTATAGTCACAGTGACTGGTTATTACCGGTAAAAGATAACCATCATCCTCAATTGCCGTTACATGGATGCCAAGAGATTTCAATAATTCCGTACGGGCAGCTTCAAAATATTCATAATAACGGGCATAATAGACGATACCCATCTGATCAACATCTTTATAGTAGACTTTTGTGCGATACTCAAATTGTATCATTCTTTTTCCTGATAGACACCCATCTTTTCATAGCGCTGTATTCTGGATTCAAGAAAACTACCATTCTGGTTATTTTTTTCGATCAGATCAAGTTCTTCCAGAATGACACTTTTTAAGATAGTGGCCATTGTATCTTGTTCTCGGTGTGCGCCGCCGGTAGGTTCATCCACAATACGGTCGCAGATCCCCATTTCTTTAAGATCGGCAGGTGTCACTTTCATGGCATCAGCTGCATCAGGAGCTTTTGTGGCATCATGCCATAGAATTGACGCACAGCCTTCCGGACTGATCACCGAGAACCAGGTATTCTCAAGCATGACCAGGCGGTCACAGATAGCGATACCCAAGGCGCCACCGCTGGCACCTTCGCCGATAACAATGGCCAGGATCGGTACATTTAGTTTGGCCATTTCCATTAAATTCCTGGCAATCGCCTCTCCCTGGCCCCGTTCTTCAGCACCAATACCAGGATAGGCTCCCGGTGTATCTACCAATACGACGACCGGTAGATTGAATTTTTCCGCCAATTTCATTAACCGCAATGCTTTCCGGTACCCTTCCGGACGCATCATACCAAAATTACGGTACAGGTTATCCTTTGTATTGCGACCTTTCTGCTGGCCAATTAAAACAACGGAACGATTATCAATTTTTCCAATTCCACCAACCAATGCTGTGTCATCTGCAAAACGGCGATCCCCGTGTAATTCAACAAATTCTATCGTGATCGCCTCAATATAGTCCATACTAAAGGGACGTTCAGGATGGCGAGCCAACTGTACACGCTGCCAACGACTTAAATTACCGTATATCTCCCGTAATTTATTATCCCGGCGTTCTATCAGATCGGCAAGCTCTGTCGAATGGTCTTGAGCATCTTCGACAGATTGTAATTTTAAGATTTGCTCTTCTAACTCCTCGATGGGCTTTTCGAAATCCAGAAAATAGCGTGCCATATCAGGTACTGAATACAGTTTTCATTATGATTTCAAGATCCATGGTAAAACTTTGGTTTTGTACGTAGTAATGGTCCAGGATTTGCCTGTCCTCAGGTTTAAATTTAACGGAACGGATCCTTTCCAACCCAGTCAATCCTGGCTGGCAAATGAGATGAGGATCAGCAACACTGGTCTCCACCATACTGGAACCAACCAAACTTAAATTACCAAACAGAACACCGATAAAAAGAGGCAGTTCCTTCAAGAATCTTCCTTGCACATCAAAGATTGTCGCCTCAAAAATGGTTCCTTCCGCGCCCCAGAATTGTTTTTTTTGGCCCTTCCCAAACCCAAATAGGAGCACCAGAAAAGGGCTAAAAAGTGTCACCATCATTCCGGATATCACCATATCGAACGCGCGCTTGGTGATCCGGTGTAACCGATAGAAGAGAGTATATTCAATATTCACAAATGAAAAATTACCAATATCTTCAATGGATGCTTTCCCCAATAGTATTTCTTGCTGGCGCGGCACCATCCTGTATGTAAGTCGTAGATCTTTCGTCTCATCCATGATTAATAGTATCTCTTTATTAGTAAACGCCGTTGTAGAAAAGATCAGTTCGCAGATGCGGTAGGTCATTACAATGTCCCGCAGGTCAGCAAGTCGGCCCATAAACCCTACCGGAAGATCATCTTCATCAGTGGGTAATTGATGATCAATGAAACCAACTAGATCCAGGCCAGTATCGAAGCGCTTCAATATATTTTCGGCAATATGGATACCTTCCTCATCAGCCCCGATGATCAGCGTTTTCCTAGTAAAAAGAATGGGGTGCTGTTCTTTTACTGGGCGTAGGTATCCTCGAGACATCAGAAAATGCACAAATACTCGCCAACCTGGGATAAGTACTGTAATTATCGCAGTGGCGGTTATAATCACCAACCGTGAAAATGCATACTGCTTGAAAAAATAGGTAAATGCAACCGCTAGGAAGAAACCAGTTATAGATGCAATGATCGCTCGAGAATAGGACAGTATATATCGCGAATAAAGCTGGAATAAGGAGCCGACGCCAATCCAGAAAAAAATGTAGATTGTAGGCACCAGGCCTTTACTCATCGTGATTGGTTCAAAATGGGAAAACCGTAATGGTATAGCCACCATAAAAGCCAGGAACACCACCAGACCGTCCAAAGTAACCGATAGGATCTGTGAACGTTTTTCGCCAATCATCGATAATAGCTTACGCGCATAGATACCGCAGCGAATAGCCAGTTTCATCAGCCATCCTGAACCGAAGGAAAAATGTTTATCGGCAAACAGGATCATGGCATTGTAAAAAGCGTTGATACTGTCAAAGGGAGCTGATTTTACTGACTCACCCTGGTAGTGTACGATCTGTGTTCGTGGTACATAATGGATCTCATAATTATTTTTCCATATCCGGGTGCACAGGTCCAGGTCTTCCCCAAACATGAAAAATCTCTCATCAAAACCATCCAATTCGTGAAATAACGCACTTCTTATAAACATACATGATCCGCTGATGGCATCCACTGCATGTACTGCATCCGGATCGAGATAGGTCAGGTTATATTTCCCCGCCCAGCGTGAATTAGGAAACAGGCGGCTTAGCCCCAGTAATTTGGGTAAGGCAACACTGGCCGTTGGGAATGACCGCTTGCAGGCCAGCTGCAATGAGCCATCCGCATTAATAATTTTTGGTCCGATCATACCAACGTTTGGATGATCATCAAGATAATCTTGTAATGTGGGGATGGTTTCTTCCTGAATAATCGTATCAGGGTTCAGGATAAAGTAATAGTCTCCTTTGGCAACGACAGCAGCCTGGTTTATAGCCTTGCCAAAACCAACATTATCAGAATTTTCAATGATCTTGATCTGGTGCAAATGGTTATATCTATCCTGCAGGTATGCAACCGTATTATCATAGGAATTGTTATCTACAACAATGATTTCCATTTCTTCTACATCAGATTTAAGAATCGCATCAATAGCGTGAGCTACATATTGACGTACGTTATAACTGACAATTAAAATGGAAACGGAAGTCATGATTGATTCTTATTTATGCCAGCCAAATATTTTCCAGATGCGCATGCGCCAGATAACAATCATTGCCTCAAACATAATTCCTCGGGACATTTTTGATTCACCAATAGTTCTGTCAGTAAAAATGATCGGGTGTTCGTGCAATGAAAAGCCCTTTTGCCAGGCCCGCCAATTCATTTCAATTTGGAAAGAATAGCCCTGTGATTTGACTGCATCGAAATCGATTGTTTCCAGCACTTTTCTTTGCCAGGCCTTGAAACCTCCCGTAGAATCTTTTACTGGTAAACCAGTAACAATCCGTGAATACACATTGGCACCATAACTCAATAATAGTCTCCGGATCGGCCAGTGAATGACGCTAACACCATCAATGTACCGACTGCCAATGACTACGTCATAATCACCAAGTAAATTCACCATAACCTTGATCTCGTTTGGATCATGAGACATATCAGCATCCATCTGTACAACTACGTCATAATTCCTTTCCAAAGCCCATTTAAACCCGAATATATACGCCGTACCTAAACCTGCTTTACCCGGCCGTTCCTCCAGAAAAAGGTTATCATAACGTAGCTGCAATTCCTTGACTAGGTCAGCGGTACCATCTGGAGAATTGTCATCAATGATCAATAAATGATAGTCAGGATTGACTTTGAATACAGCCTCAACAAGAGCAGTTATGTTTTTCCGTTCATTATATGTTGGAGATATGACTAATGTTTTCATGATAAAGAATATATTTCGTCCAGTGCTTTTCGCAGCGGCAACGCTTCCACACTCAGATCTATTTCAATCTTTTCGGGACGCAAACCACTTTTCAGTGGTCGTTTCGCCAGTTGGTTAAGTGAGGCTGTATCTATTGGTTCTATCAACGTCCGATCAAGTTTGAATGTTTCAGCAATCATCTCCGCGAATGCAAAACGATTTAATAAGTCACGACCACCGTAATGATAAAGTCCTTGAATCTCATGATCTATGATCCGTGAGATTATGCGCGCCAGATCTACGGTCCAGGTCGGATTATTCCATTGGTCATCTACAACAGTAATCGATTGCCTATTTTCGAGCGAATCTACTACCCAATCCATAAAACTTGCTTTAGTTCTTTCCTGAAAACTGAAAACGACATTGGAGCGTAAAATGACCCAGTTCGCATTTGATTGCTGGACCAGATCTTCACCATACAATTTTGTTCGACCATATACGCTTATGGGGTTTACCTCATCCTTTTCTGTGTAGGGACCATTACTGCCATCGAATACATAATCAGTAGAAATATAGATGAATCTACCGCTGAAATTATCGAGCAGGTTTTCAGTTCCGCGGACATTTACATCAAAAGCCAGTTCAGGATCCCGTTCGCAGCCATCCACATCAGTCATGGCAGCAAGGTGCACAATCACATCAGGCTGGAACAAGGCAATAGTTTCACGTACCTGGTTTAGTTCAGTAATATCCAGTGCAGTACAGCCATCTTTTTCTTCCAATGGGATCATTCTCCCTGCGGCTAAAATTGATTGATCGGAAAGAATATTCCGTAAAGATGTACCCAGTTGTCCGAAGGCGCCAGTTATCAATATACGACTCATTTATGTATTACACTTTTTCAACAAAAAATGACTTGGCAATAATTTCTAGTTGGCGCAGTAGAATCAATTTGTTATTGCCAGGATGGAATATCATGGTGTGGATGTAATACGTTTTATCAGTTAAGCCGTCATAAAATAAATACCCTATGAATGGTCCCCCCTGGGTATCTTCAATTGCTTCCCAGGTACCCGTTACACGCCAGGCAAGCCAGTCATTGAATTGGGTGGTATTCAAATTAAATTTGTATTCACTATAGCGTATACTTCCAAAATATTCTTCAGGAAAATCCATTATATATTGTTTTGCCATTTGGTCATCATTAATGATTGCACCGTTTTCCCAATGTACAGCCAGCCAGCGGAAGGGCATTTCTCGACCAATCCAGAATAATCGCTGCTCTGAACTGTCAACGAGCACCTCGTAACCCCACGGAATTTTTATACCCCAGCCGTATGCCTCATGCAAATGTGTTTCCAACTCTTTCTGACGCGTATTATTAAACATGAAACGCGCTTGCCGATATTCAAATAAATCAGAAAACTGCTGTTTTATCCATTCATTTTGTTCTATTGCTATTTCTTTGGCCCGCACAACAGTTGGCGTGTTTATAACCATGAATATCTGATTGCGGGCAAATTGATCCTTCGTAAAAATGAACGGCTTTTCTCCAGAAATGGATTGTTGGTACTGTTTGTCCGATAAAATGCGCTTAACCAGCGCTACTCCCGGACTGGATAGATCACTACCAATTGCACCAACGACAACCAGTGCACTATTTTTAATTCTATCGAATTCACGTGGATGAACAAAGGTCAGTTTGTAATATGGTTCCGGCGTAGGCGTAAACAATGTATCGTTGAGAACAGCGCTAAGAATTTCCTTAATTTTGCCTTCATCTTCCATGGCAGCGATCACAAAGATCTCATCATCTGAACCAAGTGCTTCCCGTTTTATCTCGCAGCCACACGACAACAGTACAATCAGTCCCAGGATAATATTTTTTATTTCACTAGTTCTTTTATTTGCCATATAGATACAAAATTAGCGCTTTCCAGACCAAAAACCACTTAATTGCTATAGTCGGCTGGAGAATTTGATATGCAACTTAGCTGCCGATAGCGGATCGCCGCGTCCAAAACCAATGGTGGCGCTAAGGATGGAACTGACTGAAACTTGTGTCAAACCAAACCCAAAACCAATTGGATAAGGTTGATATTCTTTCTGTATAGCGCCTTCGATAAACCCAAATAATTGCAGGTTATACCCCGCTGTTGCTAACAATTCAAATGTCGGAATTAGGATACTATTGCTTATAAACTGGTCATCCCTATACCCGCGCAAACCGTTGACGCCGCCATAACGAATTTTCTGCCCTTTATGGATAGCACCATCCTGCACCCAGCGGCCAGTAGTTAACAGTCGGGTATGTGCCGAAAATCGCGAGGTTATAGGCCAGTACGAGCCCGTAGATATCAGCCAGTGTCCTTGAAGATTTTTTTTATTATCTTCGGTCTGATTGCCCAGTGTGGCAGTTACATCCCAATAATTGCCATCAAATGGGGTCCAGCGGTTATTTCTACTATCCTTCTCTAGGCCAACAGATATTGCAGATGATTTATGCTTGGACAAGCCAATTAATGCACCTGTTTCTGTAGGATTAATGTTGGTACTACTACCACCAAAACGCCATTTTCCATAACGGGTACCGCCCGTAAAAATCGTACCTTCCTGCGCACCATATACATATTCGCCATCTCTTAGTTCTTGATCAAATTTAATTCGCAATCCAAATGGTATACCCAACGGTGCCGGTTCTTCGTGATAAAATGACAACACTTGAGACTTTTCGTTTTGGCGTTGCCAATGCAATTGCGAGGTGCTGGCTGATTGCCAAATGTTTTCCAGATGAATATCGATTTCACCGGTTGTTTTCCAAATACCTCCAGTACCCTGACTGGCCCCCAATATACCGGAAAAATTACTTTCAAAAGCAGGGGTAAGCTCAACTAATGCAGCGAGTTGTCCGTTCCGTGTACGTCCATGAACAAGCCCAATACTATTCTGAAAAAACTTATAACTGGTCTCAATCCAGCGTACTTGCTGCATCGTTTCAAACCGTGGAGTCGAGCGCACAATTGACGCCAATAACCTGAAGGCAGTGTTTTCGCTTATTTCGTCATTTCCTAGAATGATAATGGTATCAATCGCGATTGCTTCTTCGATTTTCGTGTAAGCTACTCTGGTGGGGACCTCTCCGTTAAAAGAAGCAAGAACATAACTGTGATTTAAGGATTCTTCGGTTGTAAGCAGTGAATCCAGGTACATTTCGACCATTTGCGCAGCTATTATGGTGGGATTTTTATCTTCGTGCACAATCAGTTCTACCGTTTGCCCATGAAGAACAAGTACCAAAAACAGTATTACTCTAGAAATACGCACGGATTTCTCCCGTTATATTGATAAAATTATCATACCTTATATCAGAAATATAATTGATGGTCACATTGATGGAAAAATTCTGGCGCAAGAGAATATGGCCTTGAACATTAACCTTTCTCGTATCTCCTAGCGCATGACCGCGAACAGCTTCTGGCGGCGGAAAAGCTGCCGCGCCATCCAGACCTACTGTGGCCCATTCAAATCTGCCTTGTAAACGTCCTTTACTACTGAAAAAATGTAGGATATCTAGACGAATACCACGCAAGGCAGCAGAATAATTACTCATTTGATGATGACCAGCGTCATACCCGTTCTGCAGTAATGCTTCAGTCTGCCAAAGCGATGAGAATCGTTTCTTGATTCCGATTTCTGCCCAGGTACCTTGGGCGCTGCGATCCCTACTATGAGAAAAACCAGATTCAACATTGGCGTCATGTTGGTTTAATTTGACTACAGCATGCGTATTAGCACTGATTGGTTCCAGCCAATCCACTGCCAGTTCTGTATTCATCCGCAAATCTGCACCTCTGGAATCCAAGTTATTTAAGTCTTTCTCTCCCAGCCACCATGTTCTGATTTGTCGACCCGTACGGTTTACATAATCCCATTCGTGGCGCAATTTCGAACGAGAACGAATTATAGTTGATTCATTCAAATCATCTTCTCCATAGCGATTTACACTGAAATTTTGACCATTGAAATCCCATAACCAATCCAACCTGTATTTTATATCCTTGAACTTCGAATTGAGCCTTTTACCAAAATCATATTCCAAACGCTGAATGCCTTCGAATTGTGTAGTCGGTTTACGACTGCCGGTTAAAATTGTATATGCGATATAGGCACCATTGGGATCGGACACATATTCTTCAAATTGTGGGTCATAACGGTATGTACCCAGCCCAATACCTACCGAATCATAAACAGTTGCTCTGTTTTCGGTAAGTGTTTCTTCAAGCTTGATCTTTACATCCAGGCGTAATGGATGGTATGGCTTTCGAAAAAAGATCCGGGCCTGGGCTAGATCATAGTCCAGGTCTTTCTCTTCAAGCATTTGGGTTTTAATTCGCTTGCGATAGATGAGCGATTGATTCCAGCCTTTATGGGTTTGAAAGTGCAGATCGAACTCACCGAAATACCCCCTACTCGATAAAACGGGTGCCTCATCAGTATTCAAGTGATCTTCACGGCGACCGATAGTTACGATTGTCTGTAATTTTTCCCCACCATATTCAACACCGCTGGTGAAATGCTCGAATTGATTGGCTTTTTCAGATAACTCAAAAGAATAATTAATTACAGGGTGGATCTTGCCTGGCAGTAATCGCGCGGCAAAATCAATTTGATTAAAATGATCATTACCATATTGAATCTGATTAAAATTTCCTGTAATACTTGGTACCAACGCAGTTGTACCATGAAAATCCATCAATATTCGCTTTCGCAATGCAGAGCCAATTTCATATTGGGAAAAACTTCCATTGACTGCCCCCAATGAATCAATAGTAAGGGTTGCACCCACATTGCGCAGTCTCTCCCTTTCCTGCCCACTCACAGGGATATTCCAGTCCTGATTAAAATTCACGGAGCGATCCCGTTGCAGTGTATGAAATCTGCCGGTCCTACTCCAGTCAGAGACCTGGTAACCGAAGAATATCTTTTCGCCAAGCGGTATTTTTTGACCGGATAGCTCGACCTCATGACCGATACCTTGATTATCCGCGTCATCTACGCTGGAATAACTGTTTTGGTCATGATCTGAAATCGCTAATTCTAAAGATAGATTCACCCAATCATTCAATTGATGATAGCTCACTACCTGAACCATCTGCTGGCTCTCTGGTTTTACCAGCTTTCTCAACGGGCTATAAAGGTCCATGGTTTGGCGCATTTGATCGAGGTCATTGTTGCCCATCCATTCGTAATAAACAGTCCCATTAATCGTGACTTTTCGTACATATTCACCACTAAATCCGTCGTAGGTAAACGCCACGTTGAAATGATTACCCAAGATAGTGTCCGCTGGATCAAAGACATATATACTATCCACAAATACGTAGGCACCGCTGGTGTCTTGTGTCGCACCACTTATTTGTACATCTTTATCACCCACATTGTTGAACAAGTTTATGATTTCACTATCTATTTGATCTTCGCCCGCTAAGGCCTGGTCAAATTCCCTCAACCAATTCAATTGTATATTACCTTTATTTCTCAAATTCCTTTTCATAGATGTACCCAACACACTGCGATTATACTGTGCATCTGAATATTGGTATTCAACATAAATATCGCTATCAAAATAGATCAAGTGCCGGGGCATAAATGTCAATTCACCGATAGCATAATCAACGGTATAATCATTGTTTTCACCGCGGACCATGCGCATACCATTTAACCATACCCGTTCTGATCCCGCTAAAATAATAATATCCCTGTTGCCATCCCCGGAAGTAAGTTTATAAGGTCCTTGCTTTCCATCTACACCTTTAAACTCTACCTGGTTTAATTTCCCCTTCGATCCGGCAAATACTGCGCTTCCAGACCATTCTTTATACTTAAAGTTATTGTTTAGACCAATCATTTTTCTATTAATATTCATGAATTTACCTGACGAATAACTCACGTCAATATCCCCGGCAGTTACTAGAAAATTATCATGATTTACCTGCAAATATACTTTATCAATTTCATCCAGTGTTTTAGTATTTCCTTCTGGCTGGATCGGTAAATTTTGATCGGAAAGGACGCCGCTAATTTGTAAATCAGGTCCCAGGTTACCCTGTATCTGCATCCGCAAGCCTCCAGTAAATTCAGAACCAGTTATTGGGGATACACTGGCAGTTCGATACACCGTGCCCGCCGTAAATAGAGCATCTGTATTTTGAATAATAGGCGTTGAACTAGAGGATGTTTCTATAGGTAAATTATTTTTATATATCAGTGAATCCACGAGTGGTAACTGCAGCCACTTTGGTCCCACCCGTAATGGTAAGAGGTCAGAAAAATGATTATATCTAACTACCAGGGTTCTTGGCTCCTTTTTAGAACTTGGCAATGATACCACACCTTGCGCTGCATCCAGTACATAGTCGAACGGAACATTATCTAATCCATTAACGATAAATGTTGAATCAATAATCAAATTGTGACGCAGCTGAATTTCCGTAGTAGTCGCTGGAACATGGATTGTATCTATTACTGATAATATTTGCCCAGCCAAATAACTGCTCAAGGCAGCGAACAAAATAATTCTACTATTCAAATTGAAGTACCAGCATTCTTAGGTTAGTTAAACATATCAAGTCTCGATTATTTACAGTACAGTCCAAAAGTTGTTCGTCGGCACGAATTGGTATTGAAAATTCACTTGTCTCTAAATGATCGAGGATCTGACCTTGCCCCTGAGCGTTGACAACTACCCATTTATTTTCAACATACTGTAATTTTAAAGGTGCTGGAATAGCCACCATCAGTTTGGATTTTATTCGACCTAGGCGATTGAATATTACCACTTCTCCCGTACACGAGAATAATAGACCTATATCACCATTAGGTACGATTACCATTGACTCCAGACAGATCTCGTCAATGGTTTGTTGGTTTAAATCCAGAAATGGTAACCGATCAATTCCAGAAGCATTGCCCCTCCGAATTAAATGGTCATCTGCAGAATAGAGATAATAATAACCCCAGGGGTCTGTAGAAATATTATCGATATAAACTCCAGATCCATCCTGGTATGGATCCAAGCTAATACTGCCAGTGTAGTTTAGTTTATAGTCATAGCGCAGGAGCCTCTTTTCACTACGATCGCAGACGAGCAGATCTAGGTTGGAAACGGTGAGCCCGACAGGATCAAAAAATGCATCATAATCATTTCCAAACCCACCTGCGAATAGGAAATTTCCTGCAGGTGAACGTGCGGCAAGACGCCGTGCCTTATTATCAAGATAAAAAAGCCAATCCCCTGGCCCTGCAGTAATCATATCTGGAGAGAATTCCTGAGTCTGAAATTCGCTGGGAAATTGATATACCTGTACTGACTGGCCATATAGACCACTGACCAGGTAAAAAAAGACAATAGCCCTAATCATAGGGCCAATACGATCAATTGACTGGTTTTGTTTCAGATACTTGTGGCGGTTTTACTAGAAAGTAGGTACCCACACCTATCATTATGATTGATATTAGCTGAGCACCAGAAAGTCCAAAGGCTGGCTGAACTATCCAGATATACTTTGGATTAATACGGATGAACTCCATACAGAACCGTTCTATTCCAGCAAAAATAAGGTATGTAAAAAACAAACTGCCCTTGACCTGGATAGTTTCCCGTTTATTCCAGAGAAAATAAAATATCCCTAAACCAATGATCGTTTCCATGATTTGAGTTGGAAATACAGTAATTACATCACCAGAATTCCAACCAGATAGGTCTACCCAAGGATAATTGTAAGTGAATGATCCGTATGTTGTTGGCGGCGCACCATTTTCAAAAGTCATACCAATTAAGAATTTCGTTGGTAGACCATAATCATCCCCAACCAAAAAACAACCGACTCGACCAATAGCGTAGCCTAATATCAGTAATGGGGCAACAATATCAGCGAAGGTTAACCAAGGTAAATCATTCTTTTTTAGCACAATAGTCACTCCCAAAGTTCCACCCATTAAACCACCAAGGAAAACAAGACCCGCACCGCTTAATATCATCCCTGTGGGGTCACCCAGTACACGATCAAAATTCTCCAATAGATAATAGATCTTTGATCCAACAATTCCACCAATCGCCGCCGCAGTTAGTATATCAGAAGCAAGTTTATCCCCATAACCTAAGCGGCGCATTTCCTTTAGCAGTAATGCATAGCAGGTATAAAAAGCCACAACCAGCATGAAGCCATACGAATAAATGGCCAGATGAAATTCAAAGCCCAGAAAGCGAATTATTCCAAAATCATAGATTACAGGCCACATTATAATTTTCCTCCAAAGTTTGCGCAATATTTATCGCTAATACCTATTTTTTTACTACATCCGTGACAATATTTTTCCCTATCGGAAACACTACTATAATCTTTTTGGTAGTAAAAATTAATTCCCACAAGAATTGCTAAAATACCCAAAACTGCAAATGGTTCCCATAATGATCGTCTATGGCAAGAACATTCTGATAAAATAGTATAACTTTGTAAAGATATTTTCGTATCCAGGTTAAAAATTTATAATTATACCGTTACCAAATCTAAGGTAATTATTGTTGACCCATCATAATTGCGTTGTAACAAGCGTAAGCACAATTAAATCATAGACTGTATGGGCGTATGCTGCTGGCCCAAATCCGCGAAACACATAGATGATACCCAGGAATACACCGGCGATAAAACGCATCATGAATACTGGAAAATTTGGATCTTCACCATAATCACCCATAAAATGAAAAAGCGAGAACAGTGCGGCGGCAAAAATTATACCACTTGCTGTTTTAGCTATTTTTTTCCACTGGAAGATGAAACCAAGTATAGATCCAAATCCAGCGATAAGGATAACACGGAACACAAATTCCTCATAAATCCCAGCACCAATTGAGAGCACCACTTGCTGTAGCATTGTCCCAGTCGTATTGGCAATCAGCAACGGTGTTGTGGATGCCATTAGGATGAACAATGCAAACCCCAAAAAAATACTTTCCAGAAACATCCAGATTAAATATTCTCCATGGATAGCAGTGGATTTAAGCGCTTTTTTCTGGCGCAAGAAGGCAACCATAAAACCAATCATGAATGACGCGCTGAACCCATACACGCCATAAATGCCAAACAAACCCAAAACTTGTCGCATAAGTACGTCTGCACCATTCCGGAGTATTACGATATCATTTACAGAAATGGTGAATACACCGATCTCATAAATAACAAATAGCGGAATAGTAAAAATGAAACTATAAAGGGGTGAGTTTGTCGTAGACCAATAACTGGAATTATTCATCGATTAAGTTATAAATCATTTATCTATCTGTAACACAGCCAGGAGGGCTTCCTGCGGAATCTCAATCTTCCCGATCAATTTCATGCGTTTTTTCCCCTGCTTCTGTTTTTCCCAAAGTTTCCGCTTTCGGGTAATATCCCCTCCATAACATTTTGCCGTTACATTCTTTTTTAATGCCTTTACTGTTGACCGGGCAATTACTTTTGTTCCCAATGAGGCCTGAATAGGAACATCAAAAAGTTGCCTCGGTATTAGTTCCTTTAATTTACTACACAGCGCTACACCCCGATCATATGCATCGCTGGCATGAGTAATGATTGATAATGCATCCACCGGTTCACCATTCAGCAATATATCCAGTTTTTTTAAATCCCCTTGCCGGTAGTCAGCCAGTGTATAATCAAAAGACGCATAACCCCGGGTAGCTGATTTTAATTTATCATAGAAATCAAATATTATTTCAGACAGAGGGAGATCATAATGTAACTGAGCCTTATCTTTGGTTATGTAATCAGTGTTTTTATAAATGCCCCGTTTACTTTGACATAGTTTCATAATCTTACCAATATATTCAACTGGCGTAATGATCTCCGATGCCATATATGGTTCTTTGATATCCTGAATATCGGAACTTGGCGGCATTTTGGCTGGTGTATCTACATCCACCTCTTGACCATTTTTTTGCACCACTAGGTACCGTGCATTTGGTGTTGTCGTAACTAAATTGACCTTAAATTCTCTTTCCAAACGCTCTTGGATGATTTCCATATGCAATAATCCAAGAAAACCACAACGGAAACCAAACCCCAAAGCCTCACTGGTTTCAGGCTCATAGATAAGAGAAGCATCATTTAGCTTCAGTTTATCCAGCGCTTTACGTAACTGGTTATAATCATCACTTTCGGATGGGTATAAGCCTGAAAAAACCATAGGTTTTATATGCTTGAAACCTGTAAGCGGTTCTTCAGCCTTTTTTGGCTTTGTGGTTAGCGTATCGCCAGGTAATATATGGGCTACATCCCGGATATTAGCAATAACATAACCCACATCCCCTGCTCGAAGCTCTTTTGCTTTTATCATATCCATAACAAAATGTCCCACTTCTGTTATCTCGTATTCATGGTTGTGACCAAAAAACCACGCTGTTTCCCCAGGTTTCAACACACCATCCACCACACGAACATAAGGTATTGCACCACGGTAATTATTGTAGGTGGAATCAAAGATAAGTGCCCGTGTAGGGATATTAAAATTTTGCTGTGGAGCAGGTATTCTATTAATAATTGCATCAAAAATATCCTGTATGCCAATACCATCTTTTGCACTGGCTAAAATGATGTCCTTTTCGTTACAACCGATCAATTCAATAAGTTGCTGGGTGACTTCCTGTGTTTGGGCACTGGGTAAATCAACTTTATTGATGATCGGTACTATGCTCAAATTATTTTCAATAGCAAGATACGTGTTGCTAACGGTTTGCGCCTCAACACCTTGGGCCGCATCCACCAGTAATAATGCGCCTTCACAGGCAGCCAATGAACGGGATACTTCGTAAGAAAAGTCGACATGACCAGGCGTATCTATAAGATTTAGAATATATGATTTACCATCATCGTAATGATAATGAATTTGGATAGGATGGCTCTTAATCGTGATACCTCGTTCACGTTCAAGGTCCATGCTATCCAGCACTTGATCCTGCATATCCTTTTTGGCTACCGTTTTGGTGTCTTCTAATAAACGATCAGCTAAAGTTGATTTGCCATGATCAATATGGGCAATAATGCAAAAATTTCGTATATCCTTTTGAATCATAAGTATGAAATTAAGCCGCTCCTCAGGGATTGACTATTGAAAGTCGGTCATTTTTTCCAAAAGAAAACCAACCAATAATTATTGGGTTCATTTTTTGTTTTCT
>FAXC01000370.1_pt1 | contig 24562 bp, 25 predicted proteins | sample 734421 | NCBI WGS metagenome assembly FAXC01 (sample SAMEA3597868, study PRJEB11362) | hydrothermal vent metagenome | biome: marine hydrothermal vent biome; feature: marine hydrothermal vent; material: ocean water | place: Atlantic Ocean | collected 2010-09-19/2010-10-04 | reverse complement strand
AGCATTAAAAACTAACACATTAATTATTACATTTGCTTCGAGGATGACATATGAAGCAATTAGATCGACGACAGTTTTTGGGTACCATCGCCAAACCGGCTGTGGTGGCTTCAGTGGCCATGGCCAACCCGGCATTAATGTCCAAGGCTTTAGCTGCGATCAGGGGATCAACAGGCAGCCCCAAGGATATTGCTCGGGACGAATCCTACTGGTTTGAGATTCAGCAGGCCTATACTGCCGACCGCAGTATGATTAACTTGAATAATGGTGGTGTCAGTCCTGCACCAGCAGTAGTACAGGATGCTATGAAGCGGCACCTGGATTTTTCGAACACATCCCCAGCCTATTCTATGTGGCGTATTCTAGAACCCCAGCGGGAACCGGTACGCCGCCGCCTGGCACGGTTTCACCAATGCGACCCAGAAGAAATATCGCTCACACGCAATGCCTCAGAAGGTCTGCAAATTTGCCAAAACGGATTCGATATCGAACCTGGTGATGAAGTACTCACCACCACGCAGGATTACGGGCGCATGATCAACACCTTTAAACAACGCGAATGCCGTGACGGCATTGTGATGAAACAATTCAAAATACCTATCCCAGCTGAAAATGATGATGAAGTGGTCCGTCTTTTCGAAAAGAATATCACGGCCAAAACGAAAATGATCCTGATGTGCCACATGATCAATATTACCGGGCAAATTCTGCCGGTTAAAAAAGTGGTACGGATGGCACGTAAATATGACATTCCCGTCATCGTTGATGGTGCCCATACATTTGCCCATTTCGATTTTAATGCAGATGATCTTGATTGCGATTACTATGCCACCAGTCTGCATAAGTGGCTTTGCGCACCCCACGGAACCGGGATGCTCTATGTTCGCAAAGATAAAGTCGCCGGTCTGTGGCCCTTACAGGCACCCCAGGAATGCAGCCAGGATGATATCCGTAAGTTTGAGGAAATTGGTACCCATCCCGCTGCCAATTATCTGGCCATCGGGGATGCACTGACCTTTCACCAGGGAATCGGTAGTAAAAACAAGGAAGAACGGTTGAATTATCTGCGAGATCGATGGGCAAAAAGACTATTAAAAATTGATCGCGTAAAACTCCACACCAGCCTAAAACCGGGGAAAGGCTGCGCTATTGCAACGGTTCAGATTGAAGGGATCGATTCTACTGATGTCGCCAAACATCTCTGGGATAAATACCGCATTTTTGTCGTTGCCATCAAACACCCGGAATTTGAAGGGTGCCGGATCACACCGCACGTGTACACCACCATAGAGGAAATCGATCGTTTTAGCGATGCGATGCAAGCCATAGTAAAAAATGGTGTAGATTAATGCATAAACATTTGATCGGTGTATTTTGCTTTATCCTCATAGGTTGCGCAAATGATTTTGATGAAGAAAAAAAAGTCATTGTCACCACAAAGGCACCGGCTGCTATCGGCCCCTATTCCCAGGCGGTATACATTGATGATGTACTTTACCTGGCGGGTCAAATTGCCCTGGATCCCGCTACAGGACAATTGGTAGCAGGGGGGATTGAAGCACAAACCCAGCGGGTTATGCAAAATTTGGGTGCTGTATTAGAGGCCAGCGGATTCAGTTTCGATGACGTGGTCCAGGTACAGGTGTATTTATCGGATTTGAATAATTATGCTGCTATGAACGTTGTCTACGCCGAATATTTTGAAGATGATCCACCGGCAAGAGCCGTCGTTGAAGCGGCCCGGATCCCCCGGGATGCTCTGGTGGAAATCATGATGGTGGCTCAGCAGCCCTGACCAAAGGATTGCAGCAATCATTTAAGATGGTGCAGGTGTATATTTTTACCAGATCCAGTCAAACGGGTTTATCCAGACCCGTAAGATGCTATTGTGGAAATAACTATATCCTTTTAGTTTCAGGATATGAAAAAATTTATTATTGTCATAATGGTTAGTCATTTCTTCACTTCCTGCAGCACAACAATGAATCAAGCAGTGTATGATAAACAATCAAAAACTAAAATGCTGGTCGGCTTGAGCAATAGGGGTGGACTACAACAAGATCCCTTCTCAGTGTGGTTTAATAAGGAATACGGTGCTTATGCATTAAATAAGGAAGCAGTACAGGTGATAAAAAATGATAGTGAAAATCTGTCTATTATGCTGTTCATGGGCACCTGGTGCGGAGACAGCAGACGGGAAGTACCGCGTATTTACCGGATCTTGGATGCGGTAGATTTCGATGAGTCCCGCTTGACCTTGATCAATATGGATCGGGAAAAGAACAGCCCTAACGGTGAAGAAACAGGGCTGAATATTCACCATGTTCCAACATTAATACTTTATAAGAATAGCAGTGAAATCGGGCGGGTGATCGAGTCACCTATACAATCGTTGGAAGAAGATATGGCCGCGATCATAAATGGTGAAAGGTACACACCGAATTATAGTGATTTTGGTGCGAATTAATCATCAGAAATCTCGATTCGGATCCCTAGTTCATTTTCGATAACTGCTGCTAGATCAACTTCCGCTGAAAGTACCATGCCATCAGCGTCGATGAGTTCCGTTATTTTTGGTGCTAGATCATTTTGCAGTGTTTGCTGGTCGTAATGGTTCTTTAGTTCTTTACATACTGCTATCAGATGGTTTTTTCGCCCATAGTTATCCAATGGAAGAATAGTCTGGTACGCTGTTTGCAGGATTTCTTGGGCCCGGTCCGGTGTATGATCTGGGAATAATTCGGTCAAAGTATCGGCCCAAACCTCTTTTTCTTCCCAGTCAATCTGATTATCAGCGATCTGCATGCAGGAAAATAAGTGGGTTACCAGTTCCAGTGGGGTGAGATTGTTTACTGACATGATTCTGCATCCTTTTCATTTTTATACTCGCTAGTGGCAATAGTTTTCAAACCTATGGCATGGATCTCATTTTTGATCATACCATCTAAGGCTTGATAAACAAGTTTGTGTCGATCTAATAACGATAATCCCTCAAAAGCGCTCGAAACAATTTTTATTTGAAAATGTCTGCCGCCATCATAATGCTGATGCCGTAGATGCTTACCCGTATCATCCATTATGGTCAGGTGATCGATGGCCATGGTTTTTTTCAGACGGGATTTTATTTCATGCACTAGATTCATTTAATTTAATATCGATTTAATTCGCTATGTAAATTATACAGCAATGGAAACCCCAAATCAAATACAACTTACTGAAAAAGATAAAGCCCGTTATCGAAAAGAGATCGAGCAAGTAGATCTTGAAATTGAACAGGAAGTAATGAAACGTGTACCGGATAAGCTGGAGTTGCTGATGGGCTCACCGCACCTGGATAACGCTCAACTGGAACTAGTTCAGAATGTGGCAAAATTATATCAGTTTCTTTCGACCTACCCTATACAGAGCATTGAATTGCGGCAAAAGATTCTCTTTGCTTTGCAGTATTTTATAGATCCGGATGATGACATACCTGATAGTATACCAAAACTAGGTTTCCTGGATGATGCGGCAGTAGTGCGCTGGATCGTAGATGATATTATCGACGATAATAGTGAAATAATACAGGCGTAATACTAGAATGTAAGGCGGGCAATTCTGGTGGTCAGAATTACTGTTATGGTGCTTTTCTGCCGGTGCCGTTCGGGCAGGTGACCCTTTGCGTTAGATCTTCTTCAGAGAATTGAAACTGGCATTTAAAACACCACCAGGGTTTACCATAATAGGCAGGATCATCTTCGTTGAGTTGCCAGGGAATAGTTGGATCTGCAGGACAATTTCGTTCAGTGCCTGGTTCAGGCCATTTGTAATCCGGTTTGAATTTAAGCGCTGGATCGGGCGTATGATGATCTTCCATATTGCAAATTTACTGAGATAATCTGATGCGACAACAGCCTAATTTAGCGGTTTATATAGCCAGCCAGATCAAATTCATGAAGATCATGATAAAGGCGATGCCAACATAGCCCACGACTTTGGCCTGCATTCGTGCCGCCCTTAGATAACTATACTGGTTTTGATAATATAGAAATACCTGTTTCACAGCCCCCGGCGGAACATAGATGCGCTTCACAGCATCGGAAAACATGACATGGTCCCTGACCCGTTCTGTCTCTTCAGGCGGCAGATAACTAACCTCGTGAAAACCGGGTAAAACGGGGATTGGATTCACCAACGGGGTTTCACCAATAAAAATACCATCTAAAAACAAGGGTACTCCCATACTGTCTGCTTTGATGTCTAGGAAACCAGTATAGATGCCCAGATCAGGCCCTATTGAATCGAGATCCTGCGCAATAGCAAAAGAAAATGATAAAATAATGGCACATAATTTTGCTATGGGCATGGTCCAAATTATCCTGAGTTAGTTCGTGATTCAATAAGTTAATTGGTTGGAATTCCCACCAGTAGATTAGAATTTTCGATCGAATTTTGTTGGTATTAACTTGAAATACAGACATTTTGTTGCCTTTCCTCTAGGTTTTTGCCTTTTATCCTGTGCGTATTTCAATACGTTCTATAACGCTGAGCAGTACTTCAAGAAAGCAGAGAAAATACGACTGGAAAAAGCAGGTGAAACAATTCCTGTATCCGCAATTGATTCTTATTCCAAAGTGATCGACAAATCCAGGCTAGTGCTTGAAAAATATCCTGACACCCGATACCGTAAAGATGCACTATTATTGATTGGGAAGGCACATTTTTATCGTCAAGAATACCGCCTGGCTGAAGCAACTTTTCAGCAGTTTGCGGATGAGTTTGGTGAAACCTATCCATTTGAAAGAGGGTACTGGCAGGCTATGGTAAAGTGGAAACAGGGAAAATCTCAGGCAGCCCTCGAAGCACTGGCCACTAACCTGGACGAATCGCTGAGTAAAGACCAAAAAGCGGAGATGCACTTATCCATCTCTGAGATACAGTTGGAATTAAATGAAGATAAGTTAGCCTTGGAAAACCTGCTCAAGGGAGCAGAACTGACCAGCGACGCGGACCAACGAGGTCAGATCTATTACCGCATTTCCATATTGGCTTTTGATAAAAAAGATTATGAATTGGCGCTGAGTGCAAATAAAAATGTGATCCGTTATTCGCTGTCAAAAAAACGGATCGAAGAAGCCAATCTACAAATTGTACGTATCCACCGTTTATTGGGTAATTGGGATGTGGTGATGTCGGAAATAAAATCAATACTGGTGGATGATCGCTTCACCAGAATTCATGGCAACTTGGAACTTGAATTGGTCCGTTTATATCAGATGCAAGGAAAGAATGACATGGCCAAGAACCGCTTAGAATCAATTATAAAGGATTATCCCCGATCTGGGAATTCAGCTGAAGCATATTATATGCTCGGAGAAATTGCTATGAATGAAGATTGGGATCTGGATGATGCGGAAAAACAGTTTAGCCAGGTCACCAGAGAATACCGAAAATCTCAATACACACCTACCGCAAACCTCCGCGTGAAGCAAATTAAGTCCTACAAGGATTCACAGATTTCTATAGCCACTCTATTGGAAACTTTTGTAAATACACAGACTGATTCTATTAACAACGATTCAAGCGCCGTAAATGAGGTCCAGACAGCCGAATTATCACCCAATTATGAATCACTCGCTAATCATTATTACAATATGGGCGAACTGGTAGCCTTTCACTTTAATCGTCCCACTGAAGCTATTCCTTATTTTATGAATATTATAGATAGTTTACCGACCACTGGACAGTACGCAAAAGCATTGTTCACCGCTGCCTATCTAGCCGCACAACAGGATGATACCACAATGGCAATTACACTGCGGGATAAACTATTGAATAAATATCCACGCTCTGAATTTGCTGAATATATGCGCGTGCGTTACGGTATGGATACTCTGGACGGTTCATCAAATCAACTATTTCGGCAAGGTGAATTGGAGTGGCAATCTGATCCGGATGGTGCACTGGAAATTTTCAAACAAATCTTGCACCAGGATGAGAGTAGTGATGTGGCTGCCCGTTCAGCCATGTTCCTGGCAGTAATGTATGATCGTCATTTTGCCCAGGCGGATAGTGCCATATATTATTATGACTGGCTACAAAGCCATAAACCCGAAAGTGAGCAGGCCCTGGCCACAATAAATCGTTATGAGGAATTGCAACAAATGATATCCATGATAAATCAGGTAGACACAAAGGATGTGCCTGATAATGGTGCTGAAATCATTGCAGTTCCTGAGGATCCAGTGGAAGTGGATAACCAGGAAGCAGTAGAGGACACTACTATTGAAAATTGAAATTGCTACCGTTATGGAAAATAAGCTGATTGCCAGCAATCTCTGGAAAATGAAAATGACGGCCCCTGACGTTGCTGAACAGTACAAGGGTGCGGGGCAATTTATCCAGATTTTGGTACAATCGTCGTGGGAAAGTCCTCTGCGACGACCCATGAGTATCGCTGCTGTAGATGGTGATGAAATAGCGATTATTTACAAAGTATTTGGCAGAATGACCCAGATATTAACTGAATTGAAAGCAGGCACTACGCTGGACATCATGGGCCCGCTAGGAAACACATTTAGATGGGACGATAATGAATTCACAGCGGTTCTTGTGGGCGGCGGCGTTGGTTTGGCGCCCGTATTGAACATGTATGGAGAATGTACAGCAGCAGGTCAGGAAGCAGTCCTGGTTCTCGGTGCTCGTACTAGTGTCGAGCATTTCATAGATCACAAACCGCAAAATAACGTTTTCCTGGCGACGGATGACGGGACGACAGGTATTGCAGGTACGGTCATTCCAGCCATTGTAAAAAGTCTGGAAAATACAAGTAAGCCGGAAATACTCGCCTGTGGTCCAGAACCGATGCTAAAAGCGGTGCAAGAGTTTGCCGCTGCTCATCAAATACCAGCCCAAATTAGTGTAGAAAGCTACATGGGTTGCGGTGTAGGTATCTGCCAAGGCTGTGTTGTGAAAAGAGTAAACGGAAATGTTGCTGAGCACAGTTATCACGAGAAGTATTCATTAGTATGTATTGATGGACCAGTATATCAATCAAAGGACGTTATCATTGGCTGACTTACGGATTAAGATTGGTTCAGTAGATTTCAAAAATCCCATATTTGTAGCGTCGGGTACCTATGGTTATGGTACAGAAGTATCTGAACTGGCGGATATTACTGTTCTGGGTGCGATTGTAACAAAATCGGTCACCCGCTATCCCCGGGAAGGAAATCCACCCCCGCGGATTGTTGAAACACCATCTGGCATGCTCAACTCGATCGGATTGGCAAATATTGGTGTGGAGGCATACATTAAAAAAATGATTCCCTTATATGAAGAACTTAAGACACCGATCATCATGAATATTGCGGGGAGTACGGATGATGAATATTGTGAAGTATTAGAATTAACTGAACTGGTATCTTCAAATATTGTTGGATATGAAATAAATATCTCATGTCCAAATGTAAATGCGGGTGGGATGGAGTTTGGTGTGGATTGTGATCTTACGGAACAGCTTACAACGCGCCTTCGAAAATTAACAGATCGTCTATTGATCATGAAATTGAGTCCCAATGTTACGGATATTGCAGCTATAGGCGTTGCAGCGGAAAAGGGTGGTGCTGATGCACTTTCAGCAATAAATACATTAGTGGGAATGAGCATTAATACCACTAATAAGAAAAGTAATATTCATTATGGTTACGGTGGCCTATCCGGTCCAGCTATTAAACCGGTTGGATTGGCCTGTGTGCATAAGATTTATCAAGCGGTAGACATTCCCCTGATTGGTATTGGTGGGATCACCTCTGCGGACGATGTGCTTGAGTACGTTTTAGCTGGTGCAGCCGCTGTGGAGGTTGGCACAGCGAATTACAGGGATCCGAATATAGGTACCAGTATTATCGTAGAACTGGATACATTACTTGATCAAAATGATATTGGATCTGTTCCTGAATTTGTCGGCAAAGTAGAATTAGGCTCATGAATAGGTGGTTCCTTTTGGTCATGTGTATATTATTCGCTGATTGTACGAATTCGCCGCGCTATGGGAATTCCACTGGAACGAGGAAAAATTCGAACCCAAGGAGTCTTAAGACAGCGAAACATGTACCCAAGGTAATTACCGGTATTAGTTCATTTTATGGTTCAGATTTTCATGGAAAACTTACGGCAAATGGGGAAGTGTACGATATGTACGGTCTTACAGCTGCACATAAAACATTGCCGCTTAATACAACGGTTCGTGTGACCAATCTTGCCAATAATAAATCCCTGATCTTGCGTATAAATGATCGTGGTCCCTACGTCAAGGGCAGGATATTGGATTGTTCCTATGGTGCGGCCAAGAAACTAGATTTTCTTTTGCAGGGAACAACAAAAGTCAGGATTGAGATCATCGAGGTCGGTGATAACAAATATATGAAACACAAATCCTGATCCTGAAATACTAAGTTAGTCATCGGCCAATCATTATTGTTAAAAGGACTAATTAAGTGTATTATTATATTGGTAATTTATTCTTTTCATGAATCAGCTTTCAACTAATCGCACACTAATTAATGTCATTGGTATACCTGCTATTCTTTACTTGCTTTGGCGGGGAGGACTAGGGTTTGCCTTGTTTATTTTTCTCGTGATGATAATCGGACTTGATGAGTTTTATCGCATGAACACCAATGAACGGCAATCTCCGGTAAAGCTAACTGGTTATATATTCACTGGGCTTATGGCGGCTTATTATTTCTGGCTTCCGGCAATCACGTTATTGCAGGGACTATCATTGTTGGCCTGTTTCATTATTATTACTCTATTTATAGAAATGGGTCGGGATAAACTAAACCCGACCAGAAATATGGGGATCACAGTTTTGGGTATAATGTACGTTCCTGTTTTACTGGGTTCGGTAATTGCCTTGCGAAATCTGGATACGGTTTACAGTACGTATTTTACGGTCATCATGGTCGTCGCTATATGGATCTGTGATTCGGTAGCATATATATTTGGTATGAAATGGGGTCAGAAAAAGATTTTTCCACGGATTAGCCCCAATAAATCCTGGGTGGGTTCAATAGCAGGACTCGTATCTACTTTCATAGTTTTCTATGGCCTACGTGTGCAGGGCATATTGCCTGATCTAACACTATTAGATGTGGCTGTCTTCAGCATAATTACCGGATTTTTTGGCCAGGTCGGCGACTTTGCAGAATCATTACTTAAACGGGATGTCGGAGTGAAGGATTCTGGGAAACTATTACTGGGGCATGGTGGTGTTCTTGACCGTTTCGATTCAATCACATTTGCCAGTCCTTTAACCTATGCCTATATTACCTTAATTTATTACCCAAGATTGTTCTAACCATGTCGTTACAATCGATCTTGGCAACAGATTGCGGCAGTACTACGACCAAAGCGATTTTGATCGAACTGGTAAACGGTGAATACCGACTACGCTTCCGCGGGGAAGCGCCTACTACAGTTGAAGCCCCATTTGAGGATGTTACCCGAGGTGTATTGAACGCTGTGATGGAAGTGGAAGAGCTATCCAATCGTACTCTTCTTGATGGTGATGAGATCATCACTCCCCAACAGGGCGATAAAGGTGTGGATATTTATGTTTCGACGAGTTCAGCCGGTGGCGGATTGCAGATGATGGTTGCTGGTGTTGTCAAATCAATGAGTGGAGAAAGTGCTGAACGAGCAGCGCTTGGCGCCGGATCAATTGTTATGGATGTACTGGCCTCCAACGATGGACGCAAACCTCATGAAAAAATTACGCGAATACGTCAACTTCGTCCGGACATGATATTGCTTTCTGGTGGTATTGACGGTGGTACGATAAAACATGTCGTTGAACTGGCGGAAATACTAAAAGCCGCTAATCCTCAACCACGGTTAGGAAGTGATTATAAATTACCCGTTATTTACGCTGGAAATAATAAAGCAAGCGACGAGATCAAGAAAACTATAGGGAAGCAGACGGATCTTACACTTGTAGAAAATATTCGTCCAGTTCTGGAAAGGGAAAACCTCAATCCCAGTCGTGACAAGATCCATGATCTGTTTATGGAACACGTCATGCAACAAGCTCCTGGGTACAAGAAATTAATGACTTGGACCGATGCACCAATCATGCCTACACCAGGTGCTGTAGGGTCATTGATTGAAATGATCGCCGCAAAAGAAAATATTGCTGTTGTTGGAGTGGATATTGGTGGCGCAACTACAGATATATTTTCCGTATTTCAAGGTCAATTCAACCGGACAGTTAGTGCCAATCTGGGAATGAGCTATTCTATTTGTAATGTACTCGCAGAAGCTACCCTGGAAAATGTATTACGTTGGGTGCCATTTGAAATCGATGAAAAAGAATTAACCAACCGTATTGGTAATAAAATGATTCGTCCTACCACCGTACCGCAATCCATGGATGAATTGAAAATTGAACAAGCAATTGCTAGAGAAGCGTTACGGTTATCTTTCATTCAGCATAAATCCTTCGCCGTAAACCTCAAAGGTGTGCAGAAAGAGCGTACAATTTCAGACGCATTTGAACAATCTGATTCTGGTTTATCCCTCGTAGATATGATGGATCTTGATTTACTCGTTGGATCAGGCGGTGTTTTATCGCATGCGCCGCGCCGAGAACAATCAACCCGGATGTTAATTGATGCATTTCTGCCGGAAGGGATCACACAATTAGCTGTTGATTCGATATTTATGATGCCCCAGCTCGGTGTTTTGGTAAATATTGATCAGCAAGATCTTGCTGAGAATGCCCATAAAGCTGCGCTGGAGGTTTTCAATAAAGATTGCCTTGTTCGTTTAGGTACTTGCATAGCACCGGTTGGAAATGCAAAACCCGGTGCTTTAATGTTAACTGGGGAATTAACAATGCCTGATGGATCAAATCAACAAGTAGAACTTCACCAGGGTCAACTATTATCCATACCAGCTGACTATGAGGCGATTAACGCTACGTTACGGCCGGCCAAAGGATTTGATATTGGTGCTGGTAAAAGTGAAGAAATATCCACTATAATATATGGCGGTGTTGTGGGGCTGGTGTTTGACGGTCGAGGCCGTCCATTTAATCTACCCGTTGAAAAAGATAAGCGAATTGAAGACCTTACTGCCTGGAGTAATGCCATGAACGAATATCCACTGGAAAGCGCTGCCTGATCATGGCTCATGCCTATACGCCAGGATTAAAAGTATTACAAAGAACAACCGTAGATAAAGAGCGGCGTTTGCCCCTTAAGGGGGATGTTCTCGTTGCAGCAGGAAAAACAGTAGCGCCAGATGATATTGTGGCCAGGACATATTTGCCTGGTAATGTTCAAATGGTGAACATTGCGAATCTATTAAATATTGATGCTCAGGACATAGCTGAGGTGATGCTGGTGGATATTGGTTCCGAAATTAAAGAAGGCGAATTACTAGCAGAAACAAAAGGGGTATTCGGGTTTTTTAAATCCAGTGCTGTTTCACCGGTTGACGGTGTGCTGGAATCGATTTCTGATATTACTGGACAGGTAGTGTTAAGAGAAGTGCCGATACCCGTAGAAATTGATGCGTACATGAATGGCAAAGTAGCCTCTGTTTTGGAAGAAGAGGGAGTTGTTGTTACCGCAAATGCAGTTTTTATTCAGGGAATTTTTGGTATGGGTGGCGAAAATCGTGGTGAACTGCGAGTGTTGGTTGATAATAGGGAAGATGAACTTACATCGGAAATGATACCAGGTGATGTAAAAGGCGCAGTAATCGTGGGCGGTTCATTTATCAGTCTAGAAGCCTACAAGAAAGCGATTAGTGTAGGTGCTGCGGCTGTAGTTGCCGGGGGCTTCAATTATCATGATCTAAAAGACGTTCTTGGCTATACATTGGGTGTCGCAATAACCGGCTCAGAAAATCTGGGTACATCATTGATTCTCACCGAAGGATATGGACGAATTCCTATGGGTAATCGATGTTTTGAACTACTGCAACAACACAATGGAAAATTTACATCAGTAAATGGATCAACGCAGATCCGTGCCGGTGTGATAAGACCAGAAATAGTAATCCCTTTAACAGCAGATGATTCCAAGGAATCCAGATCAGATAAGGATACAACTTCTGGAATCAGCGCAGGCAGTCTGGTGCGCGTGATCAGGGCGCCATATTTCGGCGATATAGGTACTGTTGTTTCTTTACCGTCTGAACTCCAGCAAATGGAGTCGGAGACCATGGTTCGCGTCGCCGAAGTGGAAATCGAGGGCGAAACACTGGTGATCCCTAGAGCTAACCTGGAAATGGTGGAAACAATCTAACTAACATTGCCTACCATTTTGGACTCCAACGTATATAATAATCAATCAGAGCGGGACATTATTTTTATCCGTCGAGTTGCGGATAGAATTCATCGATCCGGGCTGGTAACACCAGCTATATTTTTTTTGGAACTAACCAAACCATTAGCTTTGATTGGAAGTCATGTTATGATATTTTTTGGGCCTATAATTAATGCATTTATCAATACGGAGGGATATTATAAAGCAGCTGAATTATTCGAAGAACCGGCAAATGTGGAATTGCTGATCAGGGAAATTGAAAAACTTGAAGATGATTTAACACATGCTGAAGGATAGACAATTCTGGATGGTTGCTGGCGGTCTTGCCCTGGCATTCATCGTATTTTGGTTGGCAGGTCATCCCGGATTTAGAGATGAGCGTGTAGTAATGTTTCTAGCTATAACCATTATGGCTGGCACGCTGATATATTTTATACGTCTGGCCCATCGCGGTGAAGATTTTTACCTGCGCTCCATACCTGGTTTAAAAGCAGTGGAAGAAGCAGTGGGCAGATCAACTGAAATGGGGAAACCAGTGTTATATGTTCCCGGGATCATGGATATGGACCAGGTGGAAACGGTCGCTGGTGTTATTATACTGGGTCACGTATCCAAAATGACGGCCCGTTATGAAACGAGTTTAAATGTGCCCGTTTCACGTTCGATCGTAATGAAAGCTGGCCGGGAAATAGTACGGGAATCTTATACGATGGAAGGCAGACCTGATCTCTTTCAGGATGATATGGTGCATTATCTGACCGATGATCAGTTTGCTTATGCCGCTGGCGTTAATGGGATTATGGTAAGGGAAAAACCCGCGGCCTGTCTTTATATGGGTAAATTTTATGCAGAATCATTAATCCTTGCTGAAACAGGGAATTCCATTGGTGCGATCCAGATCGCTGGAACAGCTTCCCAGGCCCAGATTCCATTTTTTGTTACGGCCTGTGATTATACACTTATCGGGGAAGAATTTTTTGCTGCTAGTGCTTATTTATCGCAAAAGCCAGAATTATTAGGTGGATTGAAAGGACAGGATATGCTTAAAGCTTTTGTAACCGCAGTTATTCTATTAGCATTATTCCTGCGTGTGTTCAATGATATGGGTTGGATTGGTTGGAATGTTATTGACTTTTTAACGGTTCAATAAAATAAACGAATGCTCTGGAAACGACAAATACCAATTTTGATCGCAACGGTTGTTGGTCTGCTAACATTATTCGGTTGGTTCATCGAAAATCCGGGCATTGAATCATTTGTTAATGATGACGCCACACAATGGTTTGATATATTAGCTAGTTTTGCCATATTTCTAGGTGCCCTGAATTTGATGAAACTTCAAGGTAGAAAAGTTCTCAAACAACACAGTGGCTGGCAATACAGCCTTTTTGCAATTGGCGGGTTTATTTTCGCTATAGTTGCTGGCTTTATATACAAAGGTAACGATGCTGTTGCCTGGGGAGTCCATGTAACGAGTAAAGGAACATTATTCAAGTGGATGTTTGATTTTATTTTCACCCCACTTTCCGCTACTATGTTTGCCCTTTTGGCTTTCTTTGTAGCATCTGCATCCTATCGTGCCTTTCGAGTGAGAAATTTGGAGGCGACACTATTACTTGTGTCAGGAATTATTATCATGGTAGGCCGCGTACCTTTGGGTAGTAGTATTTCGAGCTGGTTTATTATGTATCTGCTCGTATTGGTAGGCAGTATTGCAGCAAATATCAAATTCCAAGATAAGATAATTACGTTTGGTGTTCTTTTAGGTGGTGTTGTGATCGTAACAATTTGGGGATCATTGGCTGGCTGGCCGGTTGATCAGCCCAGCATATTTTATCTGCCTATGCTGCAAGATTGGATATACAATAATCCCAATGTAGCCGGCGCACGGGCGATAATGATTGGTATTGGGCTGGGAATCTTTGCTACATCCATCCGCTATATTCTGGGAGTAGAGAAGTCATATATTGGTGAATGATGAAGTATATAATTGAATTAATACTGAGTATTGGCAAAGTAGACCGGCGCTGGATCTTTCTCGTTATAGGCTTGGCGGTCCTTCTACCATTGTTCTTTCCATTGGGATTACCAATTCGTGCGACAAATGCTACCCAGCGGGTTTACGATGCAGTGGAAGAGATAGAGCCCAATTCCAAAGTACTGGTTTCTTTTGAATATGGTCCCAGTACCAAACCGGAAATTCATCCGATGGCTATAGCTATTCTAAGGCATCTATTTACCAATAGTCAGAAGGTTTATGTCACCTGTTTATGGCCCGATGGTCAGTTTATGGCCGAAGATGCCTTAACCGAAATAGCTGAAGAGGAATATGGACTTACCTATGGAGAAGATTACGTGCTGCTTGGTTTTCGTCCGGGTAATGAAGCAGTGGTAAAAGGGTTAGTAAGTAATATCCGCAAACTATATACAACTGACGCACGGGGTACGTTGGTAGATCAAATTCCAATGATGGCGAATGTCAATAAGGTAAAAGACTTTGATTTTATTTTCTCTGCATCTGCAGGTTATCCCGGGACCATAGAATGGGTCCAATATGCAGCTGATCCAACCGGTGTACCCATGAGCACAGGTACAACATCCATTCAGGTAAATGATGTGATGCCTTATGTGCAAAGCGGACAGGTTAAAGGTATTTTAGCTGGCATGCCCGGCGCTGCGGAGTATGAGGCGCTGATTGGATCGCCAGGAATTGGTACCAGTGGCATGGATGCACAATCTATCGCCCACCTAGTGATCGTCCTTTTCATTGTTTTTGGTAATATTACCTATTTTATTGAAACGCGGAGAGCAAAGAAGTATTAATATGAAGATGTTAAGATCATGGTAATAGGCGCCTGGATATCCGTTTTCCTGACCCTGGCGATATTCTCCTATCTTTATAAGGATAATCCGTTCTACAAGGTTGCTGAACATGTATTTGTGGGCATCTCCACCGGGTATTGGACGTCCATGTTTTTCTGGACGCAGATTCAGCCAAATCTTTTCGGTAGATTGTGGCCAGCTACTGAGTATGACGCCAGTTCATTGTGGTACAAGTTTTACAATGTATTTGGTGTGTTCAGTTCTGTGTTTCCTGAAGGTGGTATTGCTAAAGGGCATGATATGCATTTGATTTACCTGGTGCCGTTCGCAATGGGTATCATGATGTTGTTAAGCGTTTCATCAAAACTCAGTTGGATGGCGCGATGGGGGATTGCCTATACAGTAGGCATGGCCGCTGGATTACGTGCGTATGGTTTTCTGAATTCAAACGTATTGGGACAGATCAAGGGTTCTGCTTTCCAATTGGTCAATTCCAACCTGCCTTATTTTGCTCTAGTTGGTGAAAGCATCTTTAATAATTTTGTTATACTTATCGGCACAATTACTGGCCTAATGTATTTTTATTTTAGTCGTGAACACACGGGAAATTTTGGACGATTGACCAAAGTAGGTATTTATTTCCTGATGATTAGTTTTGGCGCCTCATTTGGTTTTGCCGTTATGGGGCGGATCTCGCTTCTAATCGGACGTTTTGTTGACCTAATTCATTACTCCAGCTCCGCCTATAACCATGCTACATTGTGGATTTTACTTATCATGGTAGGATTGCTGGGTTATTCTGCTTTTATGGATAAAGGTGCGCCTGTTGAACCACCGGCGAATGATCGTCCTGCTTGATAATAACAACTCTTTATATTGAGGCTATAGCCCTTGGCTGGTGGGCATTGTGACTGTAATTTTAGCCGCAAAATATTCACCGAATAGTATCATCAAACTCTTTTAGGATAGCAAATGTTGGACTTACTTAAAAAATGCGGTATTAGCAATTCGAATTTGGGCGGCTGCGTTGGTGGAAGTGATTGGTCTACAACAAAAGATGCAGGGATAAATACATCGATAAATCCTAGCAATGAAGAAGTGATTGCCTCTGTTTTTGAAGCGAATAAAGGCGACTATGAGAAGATAGTTAAGGAAGCGCAATCTGCTTTTGCAGAGTGGCGCAAGGTGCCAGCGCCTGTTCGGGGTAATCTGGTCCGTGAAATGGGCAATGCGCTGCGAGAGAAGAAGGATGCGTTGGGCGACCTTGTATCCCTGGAAATGGGAAAAATTAAGGAAGAAGGTGCTGGTGAAGTTCAGGAAATGATTGATATTGCTGATTTTGCTGTGGGTCAGTCGCGCATGCTTTATGGTAAGACAATGCACTCGGAACGCCCCAATCATCGGATGTATGAACAATGGCACCCACTGGGACCGATCGGAGTCATTACCGCGTTTAATTTTCCAGTAGCCGTATGGGCCTGGAATGCGTTCATTGCTGCTATCGCAGGTGATGTCGTTATTTGGAAACCTTCCAGCAGTACACCGCTTACCGCTGTGGCGGTACAGCATATTTGCAATGATGTACTAAAACGGAATGGATATCAAGGCATATTCAATTTGATTATTGGAAAAGGATCCACGATTGGTGAACGCATGCTTAATGATAAACGATTACCTTTGATTTCATTTACTGGATCAACAGCCATGGGGCGCCGTGTAGCTGAAGTTGTTTCCCAGCGGTTTGGTAAGACGATTTTAGAATTGGGTGGTAATAATGCCATTATTGTCGATGATACTGCCGATCTTGACCTGGCTATACCGGCTATTGCTTTTGGTGCTGTTGGTACAGCTGGACAGCGCTGTACATCCACCCGGCGGGTAATTGCACAAGCAGGTATTGCGGATACGCTTATAAAACGCCTAATCAATGCTTATAAACAGGTGCATATCGGTGATCCACTGCAAAAAGGTACATTGATGGGCCCTTTACTTAATCAAGGGGCTGTTGATGCATATATGGAAGCGATAAATGCTATCACCACTGCTGGCGGTGAAATAATTTACGGAGGCAAACCGATCGCAGGTACTGGATTTTACGTTGAACCTACAATCGCCCGAGTGAAAAATGACTGGGATATCGTCCAGAACGAAACATTTGCGCCAATTCTTTACATCATTGAATTTGAAGAGCTGGGTGAAGCGCTAGAATTGCATAATGCGGTTCCACAGGGGCTGTCATCTTCCATGTTTACCACGAAACTACAACATGCGGAAATGTTTTTATCCGCAGCGGGCAGTGATTGTGGAATTGCCAATATCAATATTGGAACATCCGGGGCCGAGATCGGTGGTGCTTTTGGTGGTGAGAAAGAAACTGGCGGTGGCCGTGAATCTGGTTCTGATTCATGGAAACAGTATATGCGGCGACAAACCAACACTATCAATTGGAGTGATGATCTGCCTTTGGCGCAAGGCATCACGTTCGATATTTAGTAATTATAGAGAAGGAATATTATAGATGATTGATGCGCGAAATGTACATGCGACAATTGGCAAGTATATGCTTGCTGATGGTATGGATCAAGTAATTGACCTAAAAAAGAGCCATGGATCCTGGCTGGTAGACGCACGAGATGGTAAGGAGTATCTGGATCTTTTTTCCATGTTTGCCTCCATGCCGGTGGGCTATAATCATCCGACCTTGCTGGAAAACCGGGAACGAATCGCTGCTGCTGCACTCAATAAAATTACGAATTCAGACATCTATTCGACGCAAATGGCAGAATTCGTGGATACTGTTGGCCGTATCGCTCAACCGGACTATTTACCGTATTCGTTTTACGTCGAAGGTGGTGCTTTAGGTGTAGAAAATGCTCTGAAGACAGCTTTCGATTGGAAAGTGCGCAAAAACCTGGCAGCTGGAAAAGGGGAAAAAGGATCCAAAGTCATCCATTTTACAGAGTGTTTCCATGGCAGAACAGGCTATACCATGAGTTTAACTGATTCGCCCGACCCCCGCAAAACATTGTATTTTCCGCAATTTGATTGGCCCAGAATTGATAACCCGAAGCTGCACTTTCCCCTAACTGATGAAAGTCTGGAACAGGTCCTTAAAGCGGAAGCAACTGCCATAAACCAGATCAAGTCCGCGGTTGCTGAAAATCCAGATGAGATCGCTGCATTGATTATCGAGCCGATCCAGGGAGAAGGGGGAGATAATCATTTTCGAGGTGAATTTCTTCAAGAACTGCGGGCCCTGGCTGACGAACATGAGTTTATGCTTATTTACGATGAGGTTCAAACAGGCGTAGGTGTTACAGGGAAAATGTGGGCCCACCAACTTTTCAATTCATCTGCGCGGCCTGATATCATCGCTTTTGGCAAGAAAATGCAGATCTGCGGTATCTTTGCCGGAGAACGGGTTGATGAAGTGGAAAATAATGTATTTCATGAGTCTAGCCGCCTTAATTCAACCTGGGGTGGCAACGTTGTGGATATGGTACGAATAACCTTATATCTGGAAATAATTGCGGCAGAAGACCTAGTCAACCAGGCCGCTACCAATGGAGATTATCTAGTAGCGAAACTCCATGATATTCAAGCTGATTTTGATGGCTTAGTAAGTAATGTTCGCGGTCGTGGTTTGTTTGCAGCATTTGATTTGCCTGATGGTACTGCGCGGGATAATCTGGCGGACTTGATCATTGCTGAGGGTGCCTTGATCCTTGGTTCAGGGAAGAAAGCGATCCGTTTCCGACCCCATCTGAATATTACCAGGGAAGAGATAGATCTTGCTGATGATATTATCAGGAGAGCTATCGCTCGATTGTGACCAAAACTTCCGGTACGCTGTACATTGTTTCTACTCCTATTGGGAATTTGAAAGATATAACCTATCGGGCTGTGGAAACCCTTTCTGCTGTCTCGTTAATCGCTGCTGAAGACACACGTCATTCAAAGAAATTGTTGAATCACTACGGGATAAAAAAACCACTTATCAGCTATTACGAATATAATCGGTCCACACGTATACCCCAAATCATCGCCCATCTCAATGATGGTAAAGATGTGGCTGTGATCAGCGATGCCGGTACCCCAGGGATTAGTGATCCTGCATATAAGTTGACCCGGGCGGCAATCACCGCAGACATTAAGGTAGAAACTATTCCAGGTCCCGCTGCTGTGCTGGCGGGTCTTATTGCTTCCGGTTTGCCCTCAGATCGGTTTCTTTTTGAAGGGTTTTTACCACCTAAAAAAGGTCGTAAAAAACGGTTGAATGCCCTGAAAGATGAACAGGCAACAATCATATTCTATGAAAGTCCCCGCCGGTTGAAGCGAACATTACAGGACATCGGTGAAATTATCGGAGACCGCCCTGCAGTTGTAACCCGGGAATTGACAAAAATGAACGAAGAAATTATTCGTGGAACAGTTTCTACGTTATTATCGTATGTTTCTAAGCGTGAACCTCGAGGAGAAATAGTGTTAATCATCGGAAAGCCAGATCCAAATGTCTTCTTCAAATAACGCGAAATTCATCACCTTTGAAGGAATCGATGGTTGTGGTAAATCTACCCAGGCCAGGTTATTGCTGGAGTACATGAACAAATCTGGCGTGGAAACTATTTTAGTTCGTGAACCAGGCGGCACAAATATTTCTGAGTCGATACGTGAGATATTACTGCACAGCAGTTCTGGCCAAATGGGTGATCGGACCGAATCACTATTGATGACAGCCAGCAGGGCCCAATTGACGCAGGAGGTCATAATTCCCAATATGGATCAGGGAAAATTTGTAATCGCCGATCGGTATAGTGACTCGACATTGGCCTACCAGGGCGGTGGGCGAAACCTGGATATTGAATGGCTCATTGAACTGAATAATTATGCTACCTTTACATTGCTTCCAGATATTACATTTTTCGTAGACATACGATCTGAGGAGGCCTTAAGAAGGCTGGATAGCAATAAGGATCGCATTGAGGGTGAAGGAATTGAATTCCAAGCCCGGGTCAGGAAAACCTATCACGAATTGGCAGAAAGATTCAATGATCGCTATGTTATTCTGGATGGGTATGGTGAAATAGATGATATTCACCAAAAGGTATTGAATGAGATGATAAGGAGAAAGTTTATATCTTGAAACTGTACAATAAAAAATTCATTAGAATCAGCGTTCTTTCAATAGCAGTTATTGCGATCAGTCTATTTTCGCTGGCGTTAACAAAATCAGATGTATACCGTGAACTGGCCCGTTCACAACGCTTGATCAATGAGGTATATAAATCGCTTATTACACGATATGCTGATCGCCTGGATACGGAGAAATTCACCAAAACTGTTATCAATAATATACTTGATGACCTTGATCCTTATACCGTTTACATGGAAGAAGATGAAAAAGAAGGCCTTGACCTTCTTACTCGAGGAAAATATGGGGGTGTCGGCATAAACCTTGGCGAAAGAGATAAGAAACTTACTGTAATATCTCCAATAGATGATTCACCAGCTAAGCATAAGGGCATCATCGCTGGAGACATTATTATCAAAATCGATGGTTCACCTACTGCAGAAATGTCGCTGGATGATGCAGCAAGTCATATTCGGGGACCCAAGGGTACTGATGTAACACTGTCCATCAAAAGATTTGGTAATGAACAATTAATTGATTTCGTTTTGACCCGGGATGATATTACGGTTAAGGATGTTACCTATGCAGGAATGATGGATAATGAAACCGGATATATTCGTTTAACAAGATTTTCCAAGAATTCTGGACCAGAATTGCGCTCTTCCATCCTGAACCTGCAACGTGATAATGCCCGCCGAATTATCATTGATTTGCGTGATAACCCGGGCGGTTTGTTGCAATCAGCGATCGAAATACTGGACATGATCATACAAAAAGGTGATTTGCTGCTTTCTACCAAGGGGCGTCTGGCGGAAGCAAATAAACAATATGTTGCTAGAAAAAAACCGATTATCGAAGATGATGTCAAGATCGCTATTCTTATTAATGAAGGCAGTGCCTCAGCTAGTGAAATCATCGCCGGTGCTGTGCAGGACCTGGATCGGGGAGTTATTGTTGGCACATCTTCATTCGGTAAAGGTCTGGTGCAATCCGTGTATGGTCTGGATGGCAGCGGTAAGCGCAGCCTGAAGGTAACCACGGCTAAATATTATATACCCAGTGGACGCTTAATTCAAAAACCAGGCTATATTGATGACGAGCTAGTGGTACGTGAAGATAAAGAGGATAGTATTTTTGTCACTGTAGGTGGCAGAACGGTTAAAGGCGGGGGTGGCATCACACCTGATTACGAAGTGGTAATGCCTAAAAGTAAACCGCTATTGCTAGAATGCTGGCGAAAAGGCTTATTTTTTAGTTTTGCCCAGGAGCGGCAGCATAAATATGATATTTATGAAGATGCATTGATAGATTTGGACCTAATGACAGATTTCAAGGTGTTTATCGATGATCATGAGCTTGATGTGATCACTGATGGAGAGAAGCAATTTCGGGAAGCGCGAACAAAAATAGCTGCATTGGATAGCACCAATATGGATCTTACCCATGCCTTTGATTTTGTAGAAACGTTTATTATTAGTCGGGAAGCAACCTTGTTTGATGAGGAAAAAGATGATTTACGGCGCAGACTCTTGTTAGAACTGGTGGGGATCATGAAAGGCACAGATTTCCGGGTTGAAGAATCAATCAAGGATGATCCTGTCGTAACTAAAGCAAAAGAAATACTGCAGGATCCTGTAGCATATAGCGGGTTATTTGAACCAAAAGATAACGACCAAAGTTTTTAATTTATTATTATAAAAAGCGATTAAAGTAATCCTGAAAAATAGATTGCAAAAATCCATTTGCACGTCGAATTTCGTACCCGCTTGGGGCGATTAGCTCAGGTGGTTAGAGTGCTTGCTTGACATGCAAGAGGTCACTGGTTCAAGTCCAGTATCGCCCACAATTAATTGTAGGAAAACGAATTATAGTAAAAATAATGAAGACTGACTTCGGCCAATATGAAAAGCGTCATCCAGGGGTGACCGCCGATAACGTTTCTGTCCTTGTAGCGGAAATCACATTTTAATTTGTACCCGGACTTAATTCAATTATGAGTCAAATTACCGTTACACTTCCGGATAATAGCACCCGTTCGTACGATGGCGGTGTTACTCCCCAGGAAATAGCAGAAAGCATCGGTTCCCGCCTGGCGCAGGATGCCATAGCGGCACAGGTCAATGGTCAATCCGTTGATCTGAATGTCCCCATTGAAGCTGATGCAGAAGTAGCTATCCTGACGGGTGATTCACCGGAGGGACATGAAGTACTGCTGCACAGTACGGCGCACCTGATGGCCCACGCTGTAAAAGAGCTTTTTCCAGAGGCAAAAGTGACTATTGGACCGGCGATTGAAAATCGTTTTTATTATGATTTTGATATAGATGGCACATTTTCTGACGAGGACCTAGTAAAAATTGAGAAAAAAATGGGTGAATTAGCAGCCAATGATCATGTGGTGACAAGGATGGAATTGACTCACGGTGAAGCAGTCAAACTATTTAATAAAATGAACGAGTCCTATAAAGTTGAAATAATTGAAGATATTGAAGGGGATGATAATATTTCTGCTTATACGCAAGGCGATTTCACAGATCTCTGCCGTGGTCCCCATGTACTGCAAACGGGGAAGATCAAATACTTTAAACTACTGAATACATCCGGTGCTTACTGGCGCGGCAATGAAAACAATAAAATGCTACAGCGTATATACGGCACTTCTTTTAGTTCAAAGAAAGACTTAAATAAATACTTGAACTTTCTTGAAGAAGCAAAAAAGCGTGATCATCGTAAACTGGGTAAAGAACTTGCTTTGTTCACATTTGATGAGGAAGTGGGGCCCGGTCTTCCACTATGGCTGCCAAATGGTGCTGTTATAATTGATGAGTTAGAAGCCCTGGCCAAAGAAACGGAAGATAAAGCCGCCTATCAGCGCGTGAGAACACCACATTTGACAAAAGGATCCTTATACGAAAAATCAGGCCACCTGGATCATTACCAGGATGCTATGTACCCCAGCATGGATGTTGATGGGATAGAATATTATGTTAAACCAATGAATTGTCCCCACCACCATAAAATTTATGCGGCTCGCCCAAAAAGTTATCGTGACCTGCCTGTACGATTGTCAGAATACGGTACCTGTTATCGCTACGAAAAGTCAGGTCAATTATTTGGCCTGATGCGGGTTCGAAGTATGCAGATGAATGATGCCCATATTTATTGTACCAAAGATCAATTCAAGGACGAATTCCTGGCGGTCTGCAAAATGTACCTGTACTATTTTGATATATTTGGTATTGATAAATACCAACTTCGGCTCGGTCTTCATGATGCTGAAGGTCTTGGTAAGAAATATATTGATGAACCAGAACTATGGCAACAGACGGAAGCGGAAGTACGGGAAGCATTGCAAGAAGGTAATATTGACCATGTGGAGATATCCGGCGAAGCAGCATTCTACGGGCCAAAGATCGATGTACAGGTTTGGAGTGCCATTGGCAAAGAATTCACTTTGGCCACCAATCAGGTAGATTTTGCTATTCCAAAACGATTTGGCCTAACCTTTACCGATGAAGGAGGCCGGGAACAAACACCCCTTTGCATCCATCGTGCTCCCTTGAGTACCCACGAGCGATTCGTCGGTTTTTTAATTGAACATTTTGGTGGTGATTTTCCATTATGGCTGGCTCCAGTCCAGGTTGCCGTATTACCCGTATCCGATAAGGTGATAGATTATGCCAGAAATGTGGAAACCACATTGAAAGAGGCGGGGATTAGGGTCCAACTGAATGACCAGCCCGATAAAGTCGGCGCAAAAATCCGTCAAGCAGAATTACAACGCATAAATGTGATGCTCGTTGTTGGAGAAAAGGAAGCTCAGAACAATCAGGTCGCATTACGACGACGTTTCAAAGGAGATCTGGGTACCCAGCTACTGGATGATGTCGTAACAGAATTAAAAACAGAAATAGAAACCAGGAGGAATACGTATCGCACTAATTGATAAAGCAAAAATTAACGAACGAATAGTAGCAGAAGAAGTCCGGCTAATATCAGAGGATGGAGAACAGTTAGGTATTGTGGCGTTGGAAGATGCCATGAAACGGGCCGAGGATGTGGGGCTGGATCTTATGGAAGTATCGCCAAATTCAAAACCACCCGTTTGCAGAATTGTTAATTTTGGCAAACTGAAATACGAGAAGAAAAAAAAGATACAAAACAGTAAAAAGAAACAGCATGTTATTAAAGTTAAAGAAATAAGACTGCGCCCTAAAATTGGAGATCATGATTTTGATACAAAGGTCAATAATATGGGTAGAAAGTTTATCCAGGAAGGGTACAAGCTAAAGGT
>FAXC01000082.1_pt1 | contig 25576 bp, 24 predicted proteins | sample 734421 | NCBI WGS metagenome assembly FAXC01 (sample SAMEA3597868, study PRJEB11362) | hydrothermal vent metagenome | biome: marine hydrothermal vent biome; feature: marine hydrothermal vent; material: ocean water | place: Atlantic Ocean | collected 2010-09-19/2010-10-04 | reverse complement strand
GAAGAATTGCAGAAATTGGGTTTGATGTAGAACCGGCGAAAGGTTTGGGTGAGCGATGGGAATTGAACCCACGACCTCCTGGGCCACAACCAGGTGCTCTAACCAACTGAGCTACGCCCACCATGCGGCCTTTGTTCTATTGAGCAAAGGCGGGCGAAATTACCGGTCTTACCTATCACAGACAAGTTGTAAAGTACCACAAAGGACTCATTTCATATTTGCCTGTTCGTCGGTAATTTTTTCCATGCGTCTTGTGTCGCGCTATATCATAAAGGAGCTCATACTGCCCTTTATATATTCCCTGATGGTCATCGTAATGATGCTTTTTATAAATTTTTTCCTTAGGGCAATCGATCGCTTTTTAGGGAAAGGCCTGAATATTTTCACTATACTTGAATATCTATTCCTAAACCTGGCCTGGATTTTGGCCTTGGCAGTGCCAATGGCGGTACTGATTGCCACACTTATGGCTTTCGGTAGATTATCAGAAGACAATGAAATCAACGCCATGCGCGCCTCGGGTATCGGCTTTACCTCGATCCTGCGACCGGCCCTGTTATTTGGACTGTTCGTCTGCCTCAGCCTTACCTATTTCAATAATTATGTTTTGCCGGAAATGAATTTTTACGCCCGCTTACTGCAGGGCGACATCCATAAGAAACGACCTGGCCTTGATATAGAACCGGGTCACTTTATAAATAATCTACCCGATTATAGCATGATCATCCGTCAGGACAATGATGGTCTAATGGAGGATGTACGAATTTTCAGTAAAGAGAATAAGGAAATTCAAACCAGTATCTATTCAAAGACCGGTGAATTAAAGACCCTTGATGATGCCATCATTCTAATGCTCTACGATGGTGAGATCCATGAACTGAAACTGGACGATTACAGTAACTATCGACGCATCAATTTTGAACGGCACAAGATCATCATACCTGCCGATGATCTGATGCTGGCTCGGCGCGATACATCAAACCGGTCAGACCGTGAAATGACCATACCTATGATGCTTGACAAACAGGCTAACTATAAGCAAAGGTCTGAACGCGTAAAAGAACGGATTGGTCGTTCAATCAAAAAGGTAATCGGCGATAGCCTGGTACCGCCTTCGTTGGCGGCAGCCGAATCGGTAATGGAAGATTATCGCGCTACAGTCTTGAATGATACCAGCCTCGTACCAGCTGAACAGCGTCGTAAAGAAAGAAGATTAAAGAGTCTGGAACGGCAGATAAATAATGAATATCGCCTCATTCATAATTATCAGAAGAATCAGAACAAATACTGGGTGGAGATTCATAAGAAATTTTCACTTCCGGTAGCCTGTATTCTTTTCGTACTTGTTGGAGCACCATTAGGTACACTGACCCGTAAAGGCGGCTTTATGATGGCCATCAGTATGGGCTTCGGCTTTTTCCTAGTATACTACATTTTTCTCATCGGTGGTGAAGAAATGGCCGACCGCAATCGGGTATCACCGTTAATTGGTATGTGGACACCGAATGTTATCCTCCTGGTCATTGGTATTTATTTAACGCTCAATACCGTGCGGGAACGAGCCCCGCTCCAGTTTCGCTGGCCCTGGCAAAAAACCACAGCTGAGGATGCTAGCATTGAATCCAGCTGAACTGATACAGGTCAAAAAACAGGGCGATGCTATTCCCAGCGCAGACCTGAGACGTTTTATATTGGACTATACTCGGGGTAGCATCTCCAACGAAACCATGACCGACCTATTAACAGTCATTTACAATAATGGGATGACTTCGGAAGAGACATTTACCCTTACGAAAAGTATGCTGGATTCTGGTGAAAGAATGGATTTCTCATTTCTGGATAATTATGTCGCCGACAAACATAGTACGGGCGGTGTTGGCGACAAGGTTTCTCTTATACTTGGCCCACTTATGGCTGCTGCAGGCCTGGCCATCCCTATGATCAGCGGGCGCAGCCTGGGTCATACTGGCGGCACACTGGATAAACTAGAAGCGATACCCGGTTATAAAGTTGATATATCACTGGATGAATTCAAACGCAATGTCCTTGATATTGGTATTTCCATGATTGGTCAGACCGCTGAGATCTGTCCCGCTGATAAAAAAATGTATGCTTTGCGTGACGTTACCGGTACTGTGGGTTCCATCCCACTGATCTGCGGATCGATCATGAGTAAAAAGATCGCCGAAGGCATTCAAGGACTGGTAATGGACATAAAGATCGGGAATGGTGCTTTTATGGAAACACTGGAGGAAGGTCAGAGACTGGCAACATTACTGCAACAAATCGGAAATAATTTTAATGTTGCTACAGACATCGTTTTTTCAAGTATGGACCAGCCTTTGGGGAGGTATGCAGGTTTGTGGTGTGAGGTAAAAGAAGCTATAAACTGCCTGCAAAGCGATGGACCAGAGGATACTATGGCGGTTACCTTTGAATTGGGATCACGGTTATTGATCCAGGCGAAAACAGCGTCTGACAAAAGTGCAGCCATGATCATGCAGCGCGAATTGATCGAAACTGGCCTTGCCCTGGAAAAATTTATGGAAATGGTGTCTGCCCACGGAGGCAACCGCACGGATATAGCGTCCTTTCAGACATTGCATTTGCCAGCGGAAGAAACTGTATTTTCTGCTCAACAGTCAGGTACGATTTCTACCATGAATACAAAATTGATCGGGTTGGCAAACTCCGAACTGGGGTGTGGACGAAAGGAATTAGCTGATGTGCTGGACCCTACCGCCGGCATGGAATTTTATCACAAGATCGGTGACCAGGTTACGGAGGGAGAACCGCTGATTCGGCTGTTCAATTCTAATTCTGAAAAATTACAGGCAGCGCTAACTATGTTGAGTACATCTGTGGTCATCGGTGAAGAGCATGTAGACCATCGACTTTTCCCGGCTGCAGATTAAAAGAACTAGCGGCGGTGTATTTTACACAGTCGCGAAGGATCAGTGCCCAGAATGAACAACTCTTTCTCTAATGGACAAAGTGGTGTGGGTTTTTCTTTTGAAACCTGACAAATAGAAAAGGTTTGCACTTTTTCAGGTTGTTGAAATTTTTCCTTTGAATAATACAGTGAATCGTGAGCTGTTTTCATGAAGCGTGCCCAAGCTGGTAAGGCCGCCCGCGTACCATCTGCACCTTTGCCAAGACTTACTTGAGGATCGTCAATGCCAAACCAAGCACCAGCTGCTATCTGGGTAGAAAATCCCACAAACCAGGCATCAGTCCAACCCTGGGTTGTCCCTGTTTTCCCAGCAGCGGGATGATAGAAATTATATTTCCAACGAACGCTGCCGCCGGTGCCGCGATCAATGACTGTCTGCATTAGATTGGTCATCATAAAGGCTGTTTCTTCACTCAATATTTCTTTCTGCTTGGGGTAATATTCGATCAAAATATTGCCGTAACGATCTTCAATTTTTGTGATTCCATAAGGTTCAGAATAAACACCGCCGTTTGAAAACACTGAATAAGCCGCTACCATTTCGATGGGATAGACTTCAGAAGTCCCGAGCGCGATGGCATCTACTGCCCGTATATTGGTGGATATGCCCATATTTTTTGCAGTGGACGCCACTTCCCGAGCTGGCACCACTTCCTGTACCATCCGCACTGATACAAGATTCAATGATCGCCGTAATCCTTCCCTGATTGTCGTCAGTCCGCCTGTACTTTGATCATAATTCTGCGGATTCCAGTTATCCCAACCGCCTTCAGGTTTTGGCACTTTAAGCACTACGGGTTGATTCAGCAGTTGCTTTGATACCGGAACACCGTTATCTATGGCAACAGTGTAGACAAATGGTTTGAAAACACTGCCTGGCTGACGTTTGGCCTGGGTAGAGCGATTAAATTGATCCACATAATCGGGCCGTCCTCCTACCATTGCTAAAATAGCGCCAGTATTCGGATCCAGGGCTACGAATGCACACTGAACGAGAAGTTTATCCCGCAACTCTTCGTAGAGTGGTAATTCCCCTTCCATCATCATGCGCACAGTATCCTCACTGAAAATTCCAAAATAAGCCAGGTTTTCGAATTCCTCATCATCTTTAAACAAACGCTTATTCAACCGTTTTTGGTTATCAAGTATGGACTGCATTACTGCATCTTCAGCATACCGCTGTAAACGGGAATCCAATGTCGTAAATATTTTAAGACCGTCACGATATATATTCACACCGAGTCGCTCGTCCTCTGTTTCAAGTACCCGGCGAATATATTCCGTGAAGTAGGGGGCCGTACCTCTAAATTGATCTTTTTGAATATTTTGCAGATCCGTTGAACGTGCTTCAACATAAACCGCATCGGTGATATATTTTTGATCGTGCATCAACCGCAGTACCGTATTACGACGTACAAACGCTCTATCAGGATGTCGAATCGGTGAATACCTGGCTGGTGCAGGCAGCAGTCCTACAAGCAAGGCACATTCATCAATACTTAGATCTTCAGCTTCTTTAGCGAAAAAACGTTTTGCAGCAGCCTCTACGCCATAGGTTCCGTGTCCGAAATGAACACTATTCAGGTACATTTCCAGGATCTCATCCTTTGTATACGTTTTTTCAATCTGGATCGCAGTGATCATTTCCTTAATCTTACGGGTGACCGTTTTCTTGAAGCCGATAGTATCATAAAGGTTGCGGGCCAACTGCTGGGTGAGCGTGCTGAAACCTTGGCGGTAACTCAGGGCCAGAACATTGGTGATGATCGCCCGTGCTACACTGCGCAATGAAATGCCCCAGTGGTTCCTGAAACGGCGATCCTCAGAGGCGATAATTGCATGCTGCATATAGAGTGGTATGCCGGCTAACTCAACAAACACACGTTTTTCGAGGAAAAGTTCATGGATAACCTTGCCATCGGATGAATAAATCCTGGTAACCAGATCGGGATCAAAATTTTCCAGTTGTTCAATGGATGGTAGATTCTGTGCCAGAACTACGATATAAATGAGTACACCGATTGTACCAGTTAGAGCGATCCAGAAAGATCGTATAACAGAACGTGCCCAGAGCTCTTCATTTGCCTGCTTGGCCATTGTGAAATTTACGTCTGTTTAGTAATTATGTTTCAAGTGCCCAGTGATAAAACTATACTGAACATCGGTGAGCAATAAATTATTTTTCGATCTTGCTTGGTCGAATCATTTTTTCTGGTTGGACCAACTTATCGAACTCCTCCGCACCCATATAACCAAGTTCCACAATCGCTTCACGCAGGGAAAGATTTTCCGTGTATGCTTTCTTGGCCACTTTCGCAGCTTTGTCATAACCAATATGCGGATTCAATGCTGTCACCAGCATGAGGGAATTGTACAGATTTTCATGTATGCGTTGCTCATTGGGTTCGATACCTTCTACCGCATTCACCAAAAAGGAATCGCAGGCGTCGGCCAGTAATCGAATCGATTGCAATATATTGAAAGCAATAACCGGTCGGTAAACATTCAGTTCAAAATTTCCACTCGCGCCAGCGAATGTAATTGTTGTATCATTCCCCATAACCTGGGTACACACCATAGTCATGGCTTCACATTGGGTCGGATTTACTTTTCCAGGCATAATTGAAGAACCAGGTTCATTCGCCGGTAAAACAACTTCACCGATACCGGAACGGGGACCGCTAGCTAACCAGCGGAGGTCATTGGCAATTTTAAATAAGGATACGGCAACAGTTTTCAGTGCGCTGGATAGTTCAACTATGCTATCCTGGCCGCCTAGTGCTTCAAATTTATTTTCAGCCGTACGAAAAGGTAGGTCCGTAAGTTTGGATATTTCCGCTGCTGTTTTTTCACCAAACCCTTCTGTGGAATTGATTCCCGTACCAACAGCGGTGCCGCCCATGGCCATTTCATAGCAACTGTCCATTGCATTTTCGATCCGTTTACATCCATGTTCAACAGCTGATACATAACCGGAAAACTCCTGCCCTAAACTGAGAGGTGTAGCGTCCTGCAAATGAGTTCGTCCCAGTTTAATAATATTGGAAAATGCTTTTGCTTTGGCATGCAGTCCATCCCGCAAGCGCTGCAGATTTGGAAGTAGCTGATGAACCACAGATTCAACAGCCGCAATATTGATCGCTGTCGGAAAAGTATCATTGGTGGACTGGCCCATATTAACATGGTCATTGGGATGCACTGGATCCTTGCTTCCCAGTGTACCACCAACCATTTCAATGGCGCGATTGGCGATCACTTCATTAACATTCATATTAGTTTGCGTTCCTGATCCGGTCTGCCAGACCACAAGTGGGAAGTGATCATCCAGTTTACCGGCAATCACTTCATCTGCAGCTGAAGAAATTGTTTTTGCAAGTTGCGGGTCTAGTAAACCTGCTGCACTGTTTACTGCTGCTGCTGCTTTCTTGATAATTCCGTAAGCACGGATGAATTCACGGGGAAAATGTTCTTTACCAATTTTAAAATTATTCAGGGATCGTTGTGTTTGCGCTCCATAATAACGATCATTTGGCACTTCGACAGGTCCCATGCTGTCTTTTTCAGTGCGATAATCCATAGCTAAAAGCTAAGACATAAAAATTATTCTACCACCCAGTTATCCGCCCCATCTAACAACGTCTGCATATCGCCTATACCCTTGTTTTTCTTGGCAAATTCTATTTGTTCAGCAAGCATAACTTCATAAATAGGTTCATCTACAGAGTAAAAAACACCAATTGGATCTGGGAACTCATCCTGATAAGTAAAGTTGCTCAATAGCATTGCGATAGTCCAATCAGTTTCATTGTGCACCAAAAGATCATCGGTACTCCATTTGTCCCCAATTTCAACAACTTTGGGCACATTTCCATCAAGGTGTATTCCCTTATTCAATTCTGCACCAAACACCAACGGTTTATTATTTTCCAGCCACAGAACTTTATCTGCTTTGGTTTCTTTTTCAGTCATCGGGGCAAATGCGCCATCATTGAAAATGTTACAGTTTTGGTAGATTTCAATAAACGCGCTTCCACTATGGCTATGGGCCCGCCGGATCATAGATTGCAAATGGGCTGTTTCTCGATCAATGGCTCGCGCTACGAAGCCTGCCTGAGCCCCCAACGCCAACGCCAGCGGGTTAAAGGGCCTATCCAATGAACCCATCGGCGTCGATTTGGTGATTTTACCCAACTCTGATGTCGGGGAGTATTGACCTTTGGTCAAACCATATATCCTGTTATTGAATAGCATCACATTAATGTCCAGATTGCGTCGTAAAAGATGAATAGTGTGGTTACCGCCAATTGAAAGTGCGTCACCATCTCCGGTAATGACCCATACCGATAGCTCAGGGTTAGCTAATTTTACTCCTGATGCAATAGCCGGTGCCCGACCGTGAATCGTATGGAATCCATAGGTGTTCATATAATATGGAAAGCGACTAGAACAACCGATCCCGGATATAAAAACAAATTTTTCTTTATCAATACCTAGATCTGGAAATGTTTTTTGTGCTTGGGCCAAGATAGCGTAATCGCCGCATCCGGGACACCAGCGTACAGCTTGGTCCGATACAAAATCCCTGCGATCTAGTTTTGGTGTTTCAACTGTAGCTTCTGCCATAATCTTACCCTATTAGTTTTTGCGCTTTGGTTACAATATCTGCTGCTTTGAACGGCCGACCTCTTACATGATTTAAACCTTGCGCATCTACAAGATAATCAGCTCGTATCATTTTGGAAAGTTGACCCATATTCAATTCCGGAATAAGGACGTTCTTAAATCGGATCAAAATTTCACCTAGATCCTTTGGCAATGGATTTAACCAGCGTAAATGTACGAGACTCACCTTTTTACCCTCGTTCTGCAATCTTTCTGTTGCCGATCTACACGAACCATAGGTCCCTCCCCAGCTGAGAATTAATAGATCACCACTGGCCGCACCCAAAATTTCTGTGGGCGGTATATCTTGTGCTATATTAGCCACTTTCTGAGCCCGTATTTCTGTCATGTGATGGTGATTTTCAGGGTCATAAGAAACATTGCCAGTCACATCCTCTTTTTCTAATCCGCCAATGCGGTGTTCTAGTCCAGGCGTCCCCGGGATAGCCCAGGGTCTGGCCAGTGTTTTTTCATCGCGGGCATAGGGCATGAACGGCACTCCATTTTCACTGGCAAAAAAATCAGGTTTAATACTGGGTAATTGATCAAAATTAGGTATGGACCACGGTTCCGATCCATTGGCCAAATAGCCATCAGAAAGCATGAATACTGGTGTCCGGTATTTAATCGCAACCTGGCAGGCTTCAAACGCAGTAAAAAAACAATCGCCTGGTGTTTGGGCGGCGATCACAGGTACAGGAGCCTCTCCATTGCGGCCGAACAAGGCCTGAAATAGATCAGCCTGTTCTGTCTTGGTTGGCAGGCCGGTACTTGGGCCACCACGCTGAACATTAATAATTACGAGGGGTAATTCTGCAATGACTGCCAAACCAATCGCTTCAGACTTTAAAGCAATTCCAGGACCAGATGACGCCGTCACACCGATACTTCCTGTAAATGAAGCGCCGATGGCAGAAGTAATACCAGCGATTTCATCTTCTGCCTGGAAAGTTTTAACGCCGAAGTGACGAAATGAGGCCAGGGTATGCAATATATCACTGGCCGGTGTGATCGGATAACCACCGTAAAATAATGGAATATTTGCTTTTTCAGATGCAGCTAGTAGACCAGCACTTGTGGCAAAATTTCCATTAATATTCCTGTATTTACCAGCAGGCAATGGTGCCTTTTCAACAGCAAAACGTGTGGTAAATATTTCTACTGTCTCCCCATAATTATAGCCGGCATTCAGTGCCCTAATATTGGAATCGATCAATTCAGGACGTTTTTTAAATTTTACTCCTAGCCAATTAATGGTTGGTTCCAGGGGTCGGTTGTAAATCCAGTATAAAAGACCAAGCGCAAACATATTCTTGGTACGATCCACTGTTTTTGGCGATATATCCATATCCTCACAGGCTGTGGCAACCAAGCGACTCATTTCAATTGAATATACCTCATAACTATCCAATGTGTCATCTTCCAGCGGATTACTCTCATAGCCTGCCAATTTCAGATTTTTAGGACTGAATGCGCTCTCATTAGTGATTATAATGCCGCCCGGTATTAGTTCTGCTAAATGGACTTTGAGTGCTGCAGGATTCATGGCTACCAGTACATCTGGCTGGTCTCCCGGTGTATGAATTTCCTTGGAACTGAAGTGCAGCTGAAAGGCACTAACGCCAGCCAGAGACCCAGCTGGTGCCCGAATCTCAGCGGGATAATCTGGTAACGTACTTAAATCATTACCTACGATTGCTGTAGTTTCTGTAAAGCGTGTACCCGTCAACTGCATCCCATCACCGGAGTCTCCGGCGAAACGGATCACAACCTTATCTACGTTTTTTGTTTCTATGCTCAAGGATTTATACCGGGAATTTCGTTAAATATTGTATGCTCTATGTACTAATAAAATAGTGTCACTTCAAATGGTAAAACTAACAGTCTTTTAAAATACTTAACCACTACGAGATCAAAATTTAGCATCACTTTTTAGTTCCTCACAATGAATTCACTGTTAAGAAAAATATTTTGAGCAACAATACATTAAAACGCTGGATTGTTGCACTTCAATCCTTTAGAACGTAATATATACCATTATGGTGACCCAGCGAGATCCAAACGATCCCCGCCAATTATCTCTTTTTGGTGAATTGCCGCGATCATCAAACCCCTCTATTGCTACTTTCCCGGAATTTGATCAAGCATTAAATAATCTTATCAAACTAAGTGATCTTGGTGCGTTCATTGAACTGAATATTCAGGGCTTTGAAAAAGGCTACACCCTAAATTTATCGGAAGCCATCATCCCCAAGGATTTCCTAAAGTTGCCGGATAACTATTCTCCGATAACGGTACAGCTATTCTCTCACGATCTGCGTAATGAAATCAAAAAACTAGCCTATGAAATAAAAGCGTTTTTCACCCAGCGGAATTCATTCAAAACATCTTTTGGGTATTTTCTCTTTAGGTCAGATTTCAGCAACTGGAAGCAATACCTTACAGCGAAAAAAGAACATATTAATGAACATTTGAATAAAGAATTTAGCGGTGGATCCTACGGAAGATATTTTTTAGAACATTTTTCTCAAGGTTATGAATTTATTGAATCAGTTGCAGATATTACAGCTCCCTGGGAATATCGGAAAAAACTTCTACTGAAAGATATTCAGGAATGTCGCAAACAAATGCTTAGTAATAACACGACATTGGCAAATTTGAAACCAACTGAATTGGACTTCCCATTCTCATTAATGGTTTTCAAAACGATGCATATACCCATGGTGCTACACCATTATCAGTCCCAGATCCAAATTCATTCTCGATTCAAGACTATCCATTTGGAATACCTTATCGATATGGACATAAATACAATTGAAGACATTCGGAAATTAGCGGATAGCTTATAATTTTCTTTTTTCGCTTAACTAATATTTTTACCCATGAAAACAAAAGAACAAATACGGCTAACTACGTTATCCCACGGCTCCGGTTGAGCATGTAAGATCGGTCCGGATGACCTAGCCCAGGTTCTGGGTGATCTCATGGTTGAGGATGATGATCGTATAGTCGTCGGTTTTGATAAGTCAGATGACGCTGCAGTGGTACGCCTTGAAGGTAATCGGTATATCTTACAGACGGTCGACTTTTTTACGCCGATCGTAGATGATCCCTATATGTATGGACAGATAGCAGCAGCTAATTCAATTTCAGATATTTATGCCATGGGCGGCACACCACTATTTGCCTTGAATATTGTAGGTTTTCCAATCAAGGATCTCCCGAAAGAAATACTTTCCAAAATATTACAAGGCGGTGCTGATAAAGCAAAAGAAGCCGGGATATCCATTATTGGCGGGCACAGCATTGATGACAAAGAACCAAAATATGGACTGGTTGTCACCGGTGAAGTATCTCAAGATCAATTGGTAAAAAATTCCGGAGCCGAAACTGGAGATGCAATCCTATTAACGAAACCACTGGGAACAGGCATAATCACTACCAGCATTAAGAATGAACAAGCTTCTGCGGAATCGATTTCTGCTGCTATCGATTCAATGGCTTTGCTGAACAAACTTGCCGGCAGCATGCTGATCGATTACTCCGTTCATGCCGCAACAGATGTAACAGGTTTTGGTCTGCTGGGTCATGCTGCAGAATTATGCCGCAACAGCAATGTAGCAATGCAAATCAATTATAATGACCTCAAGTTCTTACCTGGTACGGAACAATTAGCACAACAAGATAACATACCGGGGGGAACCAAACGGAACCTCTCCTACGCCAGTCAATTCACCCATTTTGCAGAATCAATTACAGAATTGCACCAATTAATGATTGCTGATGCCCAAACTTCTGGTGGTTTGCTGATTACTCTACCACAACATCGGGTAGATGAATTTCTTGATAGCTATAATGATAAAGCACCTATCTCAGCCGTCCATATTGGCAATGTAACCGAAAAATCTGAGTTTCTTATTACCGTATTATAATTACTTGTATAGTATTCAGTAAATAACGTATTATATACGACAATAGTTATCGGATATAAAAATGCTGAAATTAACAAGAAAAGTTGAATATGCGCTTATTGCTCTGCGACATATGCAGGATAAAGCGCCTGAATTGGTATCTTCCACCAAAGAAATTGCAACACAGTATAATATACCACTGGAGATTCTAGCCAAAACATTACAGCATCTGGCGAAAGAAAATATTATTGAACCGATCAATGGACCTCGTGGTGGATATCGACTTAAGGCACAGCTTGGTAATATTAATCTTGTTGAATTCTTTGAAAGAGTGGAAGGTCCATTAGGCCTCAGCGATTGTTTTTATGATTCAAATTGTTTGCAAATCGACTATTGCAATATTCGAACGCCCATCCAGCGCATCAATGCCAATATGATAAATATGTTTCGCAGTATGACGGTGCAGGATGTGACCAGCTAGGATCACCAATGGCAGAACTAACAAAAGCAGATATCATAGCTGTGTTGAAACAGTGTTATGATCCTGAGATCCCAGTAGATCTATGGAACTTGGGACTGATCTATGATATTGTCTACAATAATCAATCCGCCGGACCAGTAGATGTCGATATCACTATGTCACTCACGACCCCGGGATGCGGTATGGCCGATCAAATGTCCCAAGATATCAAACAGAAAGTCGAAGCGCTGGATGGAGTGAACCAGACCACCGTTAAGGTTACATTTGACCCAGCTTGGAAACCAGAGATGATGACCGATGAAGCAAAAGAAAAGCTTGGATTTTACCCAACACCGGCACCCTCGGAAAAAACAGAATCAAATGAATGGGAGTAAACCATGAGCACTAAAGAAAAAGAATTAAAGGAATTCACTGCAGCAGCTATTTCTGTAACCCCACGGGCCTCTGAAAGAATCAAGAAATCCATGAAAATTGAGGATAAAGAGAACTGGGGTTTACGTATGTCCGTGGAACAGGGTGGCTGTTCAGGCATGAGCTATAAGATGTCCTTTGATGAAAAACGCGGTAAACAGGATAAAGTGTTTGAGAGTAGTGGTTTAACAATCTTTTGTGATATAAACAGTTGGCTCTATGTCCGCGGAATCGAAGTTGATTTCTCGGATGATATGCTCAACGGGGGTTTTAAGATACAAAATCCAAATGCAAACCGTTCCTGTGGTTGCGGAACGAGTTTTTCAGTCTAGGAAAACCCATTGAAAACACAAAACAAAACCATTGAGAAGGTTACTTCTCAAGACTACCAATACGGTTTCGTAACTGATATAGAACAGGATACGATCCCCCCAGGATTGAATGAAGATGTTATCCGTTTGATTTCCAATAAAAAAAATGAGCCTGATTGGTTGACCAACTGGCGTTTAAAGGCTTATAACAATTGGCTGAAGATGAATGAGCCTGATTGGGCCAAGGTTGATTATCCTAAGATTGACTATCAATCGATCAGCTATTACTCCGCGCCAAAGGATAAATCCGATGGTCCAAAAAGTCTTGATGAAGTGGACCCAGAACTGGTAAAAACTTATGAAAAACTAGGTATTCCTTTAGAAGAACAAAAAATGCTGGCCGGGGTGGCGGTAGATGCTGTTTTTGACAGCGTCTCTGTTGCCACTACCTTCAAGGAAGATCTGGGAAAAGCAGGTGTGATATTTTCTTCCTTTTCGGAAGCTGTTCAGGATTACCCAGATCTGGTAAAGAAATACTTAGGTTCAGTTGTACCATACACTGACAATTACTTTGCAGCGCTCAACTCTGCTGTATTCAGCGACGGGAGTTTTGTTTACATACCCAAAGGGGTGCGCTGTCCCATGGAATTATCTACCTATTTTCGCATCAATGCCATGAATACAGGCCAATTTGAGCGCACCTTGATCATAGCCGATGAAGGTAGTCACGTGAGCTATCTGGAAGGCTGTACAGCTCCCATGCGTGACGAAAACCAACTCCATGCTGCGGTGGTCGAATTGGTAGCTCATAAAGATGCAGAGATTAAATACTCCACAGTTCAGAACTGGTACCCTGGCAACCCAGAAACTGGTAAAGGTGGTGTCTATAATTTTGTAACCAAGCGTGGTATCTGCGAAGGATCCAATTCAAAAATTTCTTGGACACAGGTAGAGACTGGATCGGCTATCACCTGGAAATATCCCAGTTGTATTTTGAAAGGTGATGACTCAGTTGGCGAATTTTATTCTGTAGCGGTTGCCAACAATTTTCAGCAAGCGGATACGGGTACCAAAATGATTCATTCTGGCAAGAATACCCGCAGTACAATTATTTCCAAAGGTATTTCTGCCGGTAAAGGACAAAATACCTATCGTGGACAGGTAAAAATCATGAAAAATGCTGAGAATGCCAGAAATTATTCCCAGTGTGACTCAATATTGATTGGGGATCAATGCAGTGCACATACTTTTCCCTATATTGATGTACGCAATCCCAGCGCACAAATGGAACATGAAGCGTCTACTTCTACTATTGGAGAGGATCAATTATTTTATTGTAACCAGCGGGGCATTTCTACGGAGGATGCAGTATCATTGATTGTGAATGGATTCTGTAAGGAAGTATTTAGGGAATTACCCATGGAATTTGCAGTTGAGGCGCAAAAACTAATGGAAGTAACTCTTGAGGGAAGCGTTGGTTGATCAGGGGTAGATTATGCTAGAAATCAAAGATTTACACGTTAAAGTCGAAGATAAGGATATTCTTAAGGGCATAAACCTCACCGTACATCCGGGCGAATTACATGCTATCATGGGTCGGAATGGTTCTGGTAAAAGTACGCTGGCCAATGTAATCGCTGGTCAGGAATCCTATGAGATTACCAGTGGTGACATCCTCTATAACGGTACAAGTATTATTTCTGAAAGTCCTGAAGAAAGAGCCTTGGCCGGCATTTTCATGTCATTTCAATATCCCGTAATCATTCCCGGGGTTAACAACACCTATTTCCTCAAGGCGGCATTGAATGCTATAAGGAAACATCAAGGCAAGACGGAATTAGATGCTGTGGAATTCCTAAAGCTGATCAGAAAAAAATTGGCAGTAGTCGAAATGGATGAGAAATATTTGCATCGGGCTGTGAATGATGGATTTTCCGGCGGTGAAAAGAAAAAGAATGAAATACTGCAGATGCTTACCCTTGAGCCAGCACTTGCCATCCTGGATGAAACTGATTCCGGACTAGATATAGATGCTCTGAAGATTGTGGCCGCTGGCGTTAATAATTACCGTCGGGATGATCGTGCCATTGTGATCATCACCCATTACCAAAGAATTCTAAAATACCTGGAAGCGGATTATGTACACGTATTGATAAATGGAAAAATCGCTAAATCTGGTGGTGAAAATCTCGCTGAACAATTGGAAGAAAAAGGCTACAGCTGGCTGGATAATTAATATGCATTTTCTAGAAAAAGAATTAAACCAATTGATCCAATTTTGGGATGAAGAGCCGGATGCACTACACACTTTGCGCAGTAGTGCTTTTAAACAATATAAAGAGGTTGGTTTACCAAATAGAAAATGGGAAGGCTGGCAATTCACAGATTTTTCGGCACTTGAAAAAACATCCTACCGTTTGGCATCACCTGGAGATATACCGCCGGTTCCAGAAACACTGCCAACCATTGCTAACTGCAATCGTATCCTTATTATCAATGGGAATTTTCAAGAAAATTTGTCTGTACTGCCAGACAAAGTAACTGTGCAAACATTGCAGCAAGCATATGCGACCAATCCAGAAATATTTAATAAGGCGGTGGTTAACAATTCAAATCCATTTCATAATTTAAATACAGCGCTAATGAATTCTGGCCTGGCCATAATTGTTGGCAATAATGCTGTCATTGATGATCCAATACATATTCTTTATTACACTACCGGTTTAACTGAGCCCATTATGAATCATCCTCTTTTTCTAATAGTTGCGGGTGCTGATTCTGAAACTACTATTATTGAACACTACGCCGGAGCGACCAATGTTCAATACTGGCAAAATGTTGTTACCAATATAAAATTATCTAATAATGCTGTATTAAATCACACCCGTATACAAGAGGAAGACCACAATGGTAGCCATATTGCTGATACGGTCTATTCACTTGGAAAAGATGCCCAATTAAATGCTTTTCATTTTGCTTCCGGAAGTTCGCTATACCGTCAGAATATTCAAGTAAATCTGGCCAGCAGTGGTGCATCATCTATGGTTAATGGTCTCTGTATCGCGAAAGATCATCAACACCTTGATCAGCACATCATTATCAATCACCTGAAAGAAAACTGCAACAGTAACCAATTATTTAAATATATTTTATCCGATACTTCAGCAGGTGTGTTTAACGGGCGTGTAATTGTAAGTGAAGGTGCGCAAAAAACAGACGCGCAGCAGACTACAAGAAATCTGCTGCTGACCGATAAGGCTATGGCCCACTCTATTCCGCAGTTAGAGATCTATGCAGATGATGTAAAGTGTTCTCATGGGTCCACAACTGGTCAATTGGACGAGAATGCAATATTCTATATGCGCTCCCGCGGTATTGATGTACGAACGGCACAATTATTACTAATCAGCGGGTTTGCTAAAGAAGTTATGGAAACCATAACCAATACAAATATTGACACTTATATCGATGAAAAACTGACTACTTGGCTCGAGCATATTGGAGTGACGCTATGACTACGATCCAGGATACGATGACCCTAATAAAAGATGAGTTCTCCATCTTCAATGAACCACAAGAAAAATACGTACTTTTAGTTGATCTGGCCAAAAAATCTTCAGGATTACCTCCTGAAAAGCAGACCGATAAAAACAAAGTTAATGGCTGTATTTCGCAAGCCTGGATTATCGCTGATAAGCAAACCGATGATACCTATAACTTTCAAACAGACTCTGATGCGATGATTGTTAAAGGCTTGTTATTTATTTTGCAAAGATTATTTAATGGGCAGCGAAAAGAAGAAATAGTGTCAATTGATGGTCAGAATATATTAGATCATATTGGTCTTGAGGGAACAATTAGTAACCAGAGAACAAATGGTTTTGGTGCGGCGATCAACAAAATTCAACATGAGCTGGTAGCGTAATCATGATCAATCCCACACATATTGATGAACAGGTAACTCTGGCACGTGATGTCGAGGTTATAACAATACCCTTTGGCTCTAAAACCATATTAAAAAAAGGTGAAGTTGGACAGATTACGCAGGCGTTGGGCAGCAGTTATACTGTTATGATCGGTGGCAATTTATTTCGTATTGATGGTAAAGATGCTGACTCTATCGGCAAGGAAGCATTAGAAGAACTCGACAAATCGCATGAAAAAGAAAACGGACACTTAAATGAACAGGCAGTGTGGGATGCAATGAAAACATGTTATGACCCTGAAATCCCCGTTAATATAGTTGATTTGGGATTAATCTATTCTTGTGAATTCAATATTATGGACAATAATAGCACGTTGGTAGAAATTAAAATGACACTTACTGCGCCTGGTTGTGGTATGGGACCAGTAATTGCTGATGAAGTTAAACAAAAAGTAAACGGTGTACCTGGTGTGGGAGATGTTAAATTGGAACTTGTATGGGATCCGCCGTGGGATCAGTCTATGATTTCGGAAGCAGCAAGACTGCAGATGGGTCTCCTCTAACGTTACCTTGGGTAATTTTGACCCCATCCAAATTCGGGAAGATTTCCCGATTTATACTAATTCAGAAGTACCGCTAGTTTACCTTGATAATGCTGCGACTTCCCAGCGCCCGCAAGCAGTACTAGACGCAGTAAATAAATACTATACCGAGTTCAACGCCAATGTGCATCGGGCAGTATACAGTTTCGGGGAAAAAGCTACTACCGCTTATGAAGATGCCCGACAAACCATCGCCGATTTTATTGGCGCAGACAACACATCCATTATTTTTACTGGTGGCACAACAGAATCAATAAACCTCGCCGCGTATGCCTGGGCAAGAAATAATCTAACATCAGAAGATGAAATACTGGTCACTGAAATGGAACACCATAGTAATCTTGTGCCCTGGCAGCTTGCTGCTCAAGCAACAGGCGCAAGCTTAAAATATATACCTTTCAATGAAGATGGTTCTCTTGATCTAGAAGACCCAGATAAATATTTCACAGCAAAAACAAAATTTGTAGCTGTGATACACCAATCAAATGTCCTGGGCACCATTAATCCAGTGAAAGATATTGTGCGCATGGCTCATGATGTTGGTGCTATAACACTTGTTGATGGCGCCCAATGGGTTCCTCATGGATGCACTGATATTCAAGAAATCGATTGTGATTTCTACGCTTTTTCAGGCCATAAAATGCTTGGCCCAACCGGCATTGGTATATTATACGGCAAACCAGAGTTACTTGAAAAGATGCAACCCTTTCAGGGTGGTGGTGAAATGATCAGGTCGGTGACGATGGAACGAGCAACATGGAATGATATCCCCTATAAATTTGAGGCAGGCACACCAAATATTGCTCAAGCTATTGGACTAGGCGCTGCAGTTAAATATATACAAGGGATTGGTCTGGATGTTATTCAAAATCATGGTCGAGATCTCACCAAATATGCCATGAAGCAACTCACCCAAATGGATGTAATTAAGATACATGGTAATCAACATAACCGCGGTCCTGTAATCAGTTTTGAAGTGACTGGCGTCCATCCACACGATCTAGCGCAATTCCTTGATCAGGATGGAATTGCTATACGCGCTGGCCAGCTTTGTGCCCAGCCAATTATGGATAAATTAGGTGTATTTGCTACCAATCGTGCTAGTTTCTATATATATAATAATGAGCAAGATATAGATACATTTTGCGAAAGTATTGAAAAAACAGCTCAAATTTTCGCTTAAATTCATTAAACTTCATAAACTATTAGATTTCTTACCATCATGAATGGATACTATTACTATACAAACTAAGGAGTGCATTATGGCCGCTGAAGCAAAAGAAAAAAAATCATTTAAATATATGGTAACTATGCGCTGGTACGTAGAAACAGACGAAGAACTGGTTCCGGGGGCTGCAGAAACAGATAATAAAATATTAGAAATATTGCGGCACCGAAATGACGGATCCAAAAGCTGCAGTACCTGCCCAACGCGCAATAATGAAGGCTATTCCATTTTAGACTATCACTATTTTATGGGTAACAAAGACCCCTATATGTCCACCGAGTTGATAAAAGAATAACTTTGTAGTAATGGAAACTATTTATCTCGATGATTTTTTGGATGAGGGCATTATTAGGGAAAAATCATTCCGTCAAAAAGTGTCAGAGATCAATTGGGATGATTATAATGCAAAACGGGTAATGATTAAAGGATGTACTTCTGTTCCAGTCCCAACCTGGGCTTATTTGATATTGACCGCGCAATTGGCCCAGGTCGCTGATGATATTCTTTACGGTGAACCCTGCGCTACAGTAAAAATATATAATCGCAATAAAGCGTAAATAATCCTTTCCCCTTAGATGCCTGATAAAAAGAATCGCGTAAGCTGGGCCGAGTATTTTATGAATATTGCCCACGAGGTCGCCACCCGGTCAACCTGTAACCGCAAAGCAGTGGGGGCAGTAATTGTTAGAGGAAAGACAATTTTATCCACCGGTTATAATGGCAGCATTAAAGGTGCAGATCACTGTGATGATGCTGGCCATGAAATGGAAAATGACCATTGTGCCCGCACCATTCATGCCGAAGCTAATGCCATTGTTCAAGCTGCCAGACACGGTATAAGAATTGAGGACAGTGAGATATACGTAACTGCATCTCCTTGCTATGATTGTTTTAAAATGATCGCTAATGTTGGAATTAATAAAATTTATTTTGGTGAATTTTACCGTGATGAGCGCATTATTGCACTCGCTGAAAAGTTAGACATTCAACTGTCGGACTTATCAAAATAAATATATTTTATTATTAGATCTGTAACCAATAGTTGAATTTTATAAATAAGGAATTTGCTGTGTCTTTATACCATTCTTTATCGCTTGCTGAATAATAGTTGTCGGTATGCAGGTTATAAACTAAAAACAGTGTGCTTCCCGGACGGTATTCCCAGCGCACTACAAACGTACCTACAATATTTTTTATTTTAAAATCTGGGTCACCGCTATAGTCATATAGTTCCAAGTCCCTAGTTTTTTCAGCCATCAATTTGTAAAAGGTTTTATAATCCATATCAACAGTAAACGGCTGAAAAAATGCTTCAAATGTAAAATCCGGGGTAAAGGTCCAATTAAATCTGACCTGAATATCATTCATTAAGGCTGCTGATTCAGCATAAATAATATTTGTGCCTATTGAATCTTCTTCAATACCAACCCATTCCATGGATTTCGTGCCCAGATCCTGAAACCCTTCAATCATCAGGTTAATATTATTTAATGGTCGAAATCTGAGATTGAGACCAACACGATAGCCCCAGGGACGATATTCACCTTGTCCGTAACCTAAATAGGACCTTAGAATTAATTTCTTACGTTTATCTGTTTGAAACCAAAAAATACCATATCCTTCTGTTTCAGATTGATATACCCAAGCACGTTCATCCCGGAATATATCTTCATCATTATAGGCAGCGAATTGCATATTAAGTTCCGCACCAAAACTCCAGTAATTTTTTAATTCATTTCTTTGTTCAATAGATAAGGACTTTGAAAGCGTGAGCCCATCTCCACCACGGCCACTAATAAAATATCTGTATTCTAAATGATTACCTAAAAACCTACCCCAGGGATCCTGTTTTCGCAATCCACCATAGGAACCGTAATACCATTTATCATTCCGTTCATTGAATCCCAAATCATTGATCTCATATTGATCATCAGTGAAACCAGTTACAAAATTCAGCTCCCACCATTTTGGGTCAAGATAACCAATATTAAAACGGGCGCCATTACCAGAAATACCATCTTTTGTGGAATGCACTATTTGTCCTTTTAATGTAAGTGCATTATCCAGGAATTTTAGTCGCCAGTCTAATCCCATGACATTAGCATACCCAGCCTCAACACGGCGGAGATCAGTCATCATTACACCAACCGTGGATAAATTGTTAAATACAGGTTGCTCTACACGTCCAATAAAATAGTTGGTTCTTGGCTCAATAATTCCTTTTTCCTGTATAACCGTATCACCGCTTTCGGTTTCCCACACACCAAATTCTTCATCAGTTACTGCCTCAATTATACCATATTTAGTACCCGCTGCTGTTTCACCTAATATTTTTCCTGCGCCTAAAATTGTAGTTGCGTCTGGACTATCTATGATCACTGCGTCCTCCGGGACAAGCATTCCTGGCGTTTGACCAATACGCCGAGAATGGAATAATTTGTACCGATTCTTAAAAAATGAACCACCTTCAATAAAAAAGGGACGCTTTTCTTCAAATTGAGTTTCAAATGCAGTAAGATTTAAAACAGACGGGTCAGCTTCTACCTGGCCAAAATCCGGGTTAATAGTCATGTTCAGAGATGATTGTGCACTCAAGCCATATTTCATATCGATCCCCACAGAACTAACATTCGATTCATCATTATTCCCACTTAAAACATATGGTAATATTTCAACTTTTTTTGGTGAGGGAATATTGTCCATTCCTTTTAATATTCCATAATAGGGTACAAAACCATTGACTCCCTTTGGCCTACCTGGCCATTGCACCTCTTCCTGTAAACGATGAATATACCTTGCAACCTGTAAGCCCCAATCTTCATTTTTATTTGCATCAAATTGGAATACACTCATTGGTATTTTCATTTCTATGGACCATCCCTGATCATGTATGGCCGTTTTAAATTCCCAGACCACGTCCCAGCTGCTATCGAATGCTTTCATACCCTCACCAGAAACATATACATCCATCCTTGATCCCGCTGGATTCACGGCAAACCAATAACCGGTGCGGTCATCATTGTTTGAATCAAAGGCAACGCCTACCCAATCTGAATGCGGCCCAAAAGCTTCCATCCAGCGGTCTTTTCTGCTTAGTCTTCCAGTTATTTTTTCTGGTTCAGTATCATAATTATTGACTGCGATATACACATAATCATTATCATACATTAACCGTGCTTCAGTTCTTTCGGATGGCGCTGCCAAATTATATGGTTCAAATTGCACAAATTCATTTTCGATTATTGCATTTTCCCAAACTTTATCATCGATAATACCATCAATAATTGGAGGCGCACTGGTCCTTGTAGCTACCATTTCCCGGAAGCGTAACTGATTTGGATTAATATTATCCAGTTTTTCTGCAACACATATGGTGCTGCAAAGCATAAAAATGAGATATAATTCTCTATTGTTACTGTTAAACAAAATTCTTATCCTATAAAGGCGTCGAAGTTAAGTACCCTTAATTATTTCTCTATGTATATACTATATATTAATGGTATGAAGGAAAAAAACTGAAAGTAGTGAATGAATCAAATTATAATTTGCTTGGATAGTTTATGCTTTTTGAGAACTATACTTAGAAAGTATACTACAAATTAGCCCAACCAGGGCCATCACCACCCTCTGGAGGGACCCAGTCAATGATCTGATAGGGATCCATAATATCACAAGTTTTACAGTGTACACAGTTAGAGAAATTAATTTGTAACCTTTTATCATCGCCGTCCTGAACCATTTCATACACATCAGCAGGGCAGAATTTTTCACAGGGGTTACTGTATTCTTCTGTGCATTTTGTAATACAGATATCCATATCTTGAACATGCAAATGCGGAATCTGATCTTCCTCATGTGCTGTGGCTGAGTAATACACATCTGTTACTTTATCAAATAGATATTTCCCATCGAATTCCAAATCAGCATACCGGTCTTCAGCTGTACCTTTTTGCATGAGTTCATGTCCATGGTGGCTTGGCAGGCGATCTTTTATACCCCAGCCACGGCCGCCGGTAAACAAGCCGAGGACAGAATTGATAAGTCCACCAAGCAGGCCACGATCGAAGCCCTGATGGAAATTCCGTACTTTCCAGAGTTCATTCTTAAGCCAGCTTGAATTCACTTTATCTGTAAAGGAAGCGAGAGATGCGGCACTAAAATTATCCGCAGCAAAACTTTCTGAAATCGTTTCGGCGGCCAGCATGCCAGACTTCATTGCCAGATGGATTCCCTTAAGGCGCTGGCCATTAAGGAATCCGGCAGAATCACCGATCAGCATGGCACCATCCACAGTCAGCTTCGGTAGTGAGTACCAACCGCCTTCAGGAAGCGATTTTGCGCCATAGGCGATTATTTCGCCCTCAGCCAGTAATGAGCGAATCCAAGGATGTGTCTTTAATCTTTGCAATTCATGCTGCGCATCCACTCCAGGGTTCTGATAATCCAGACCAACCACAAGTCCTAGATCTAGAATATCATTCTGCATACCATATATAAATGCACCGCCAAATATATCATGGCCCAGTGGAAAGCCCATGGTATGCGCTACATATCCAGGTGTTACTGTACCGCTTGGCATCTGCCAGAGTTCTTTCACACCAATAGCCCATACCTGTGGATTACGACCTTCCATAAGGTTGAATTTTTGGATCAGCTTTTTAGTTAGGCTCCCTCGCGTGCCTTCGCCCAGGACCACTACTTTGGCATGGATATCCGCCCCCGGCTCGAAATGCGGTTTGCGCTCTCCATCTTTATCGATACCCCGGTCACCTGTTTTAACACCAATCACTTTATCATCATCATAAATAAAATCAGTCCCAGAAAATCCGCAGAAAATGTCAACCCCTTCCTCTTCCGCGCGGTCACCGAGCCAGCGTGTGAACTTCCCTAGAGATGTTACATAACAGCCATGGTGGCGCATAGAGGGTGGTACATATGGAAACGAAAGTTTCTTCCCCTTCATCAAATAATACATATGTTCCTCTATTACCTCTGCTTCAAAAGGAACATTGCGGTCTTTGTAATCAGGAAATAGTTCATTAAGAGATCTGGGGTCAAAGATTGCACCTGATAAAGAATGGGCTCCGACCTCACTCGCTTTTTCTAAAACGGCAATGCTGGCTTCACAACCTGATTCATTAAAAAGCCTTTTTAGTTGGATCGCACCGGCCAAGCTAGCTGGTCCAGCACCTACAAAAAGAACATCCAGATCAAGGATTTCTCGTTCAGGCATCAGTTTTTTACAGCCAGAATCGCTTCCGTGAGTTTGGGCACGATCTCTAATAGATCTCCAACCACTCCGTAGTCAGCCAATTCAAAAATCGGTGCTTCACCATCTTTATTAATGGCTACAATATTTTTGGAACCTTTCATACCCACAACATGCTGGATTGCGCCAGAAATGCCCAAAGCAAAATAAAGTTTTGGTGATACAGTCTGTCCTGAACTTCCTATTTGTCGGAACGAAGGTAGCCACCCCGAATCTACCACGGGTCGGGAAGAACTGATTTCTCCACCAATAGCCTGGGCCAATGCTTCAGCGATAGGCAAGTTTTCTTCCTTGCCGATACCCCGGCCTATCGAAATGATAATTTCTGCCGCGGTTAGATCTACACCACCTGCCTCTTCTTGAAATGGTTCCTCTGCTGTTGTTTTTATCATACCTTCATTCAGTTCAACTGCAACTTCTCGAATCTCTGCTGATCCGGATGAAATAAGATCAGCATTGAATGAAGCTGACTGAAAACTCACTAGAACGGTCCCTTCAGATGCAACGCCAAGATCAGCAGAAAGTTTTGCATTAAATGCTTGTTTCGCAAAGGTAAGGCCATTTGTGTTATTGAGGGTAATTACATCGCATAAAAATGGACGCTGCAGCTGGGCACTAATCTTTGGTACATAATCTCTTACCATATAGGTGTGGCCAAAGAATACATAACTGGGCTTTTCTTGATCGATCACTTGTTTAACTGCTGCTGCATAACCATCAGAGTTATATATACTGAGTAAATTATGCTCTGCAGTTAACACTTCACCTGTATTGTAATTTGCTGCAGCATTTGCCAAAGCGCTTGTATCTGCACCTATAGCTAGTATAGCATTGCTGAGATTTTGTTCATCTGCAAGTTTCTGAGCGGCAACGATAGCCTCAAGACTCATGCGGTGAATGGCTCCATTATTATTTTCTAATACAACAAGAATATCCATTATTGCATCCTAAAGAACTTTTATTTCCGTTTTTAATACATCGACTAACCGGGATACCATCTGGTCTATATTGCCTTCTATCATCTCAGTTTTCTTATCCGCAGTTGGCAAATAAATTTTCGCGAAAGACTGCTGTTTTTCTGGCACAGCGATTGTACTCTGGTCCACAACTTTTATTTCTTTCTTCTTGGCCCCCATGATTCCTTTCAACGATGGATACCGCGGCTGATTGATACCAGATTGTATGGTAATACTGGCCGGGGTCGACATGGAAACCCATTGAAACCAGCCTGATTCCAGTTCTCGTTTTACCTTGATTGATCCTTCCTGGACTTCCGTAGCCATAACCAGCGTTGCCGTGGCCATGCCCAGCATTTCTCCCAAGATTACACCAGTTTGACCTGAACCCACATCATCAGATTGCAGACCGGAAAAGATGAGATCAAAGTTTTCATTCTTGATAACATCAGCAATGACTTGTGCTGTTGCGAATGGATCAGAATTGATTTCAGGTATTTCATTAATATGGATACCACGATCAGCGCCTTTTGATAATGCTTCACGGATGACTTTTTGAACCCGTTCTGGACCCATACTGACAACAACAACTTCTGAATCATTCCCCAAGGATTCTTTAATCCTTAGTGCTTCTTCCAGGGCATAATTATCACTTTCGTTCATTTCAAAAAGGGCAGCGGCATCTTCTATCCAGGTATTGCTGGGTGCTATGCGCAGTGCCGACTCGCTGCCAGGTACTTGTTTTACAAGAACGCCAAGTTTCATATTGCTATACTTATTAGTTTTTTCATTGCAGTTATTAACAAACTATAATTTGTATGGTTTAATTCCTATCGCCTAGAGAAGTAATTAAATAATAGTTTATTT
>FAXC01000403.1_pt1 | contig 28426 bp, 20 predicted proteins | sample 734421 | NCBI WGS metagenome assembly FAXC01 (sample SAMEA3597868, study PRJEB11362) | hydrothermal vent metagenome | biome: marine hydrothermal vent biome; feature: marine hydrothermal vent; material: ocean water | place: Atlantic Ocean | collected 2010-09-19/2010-10-04 | reverse complement strand
AATCCATTACCTATTTATATGTATGTATACGAGAATGAATTTCTTATATGGGAAGCGAGATTAGGTAAATATAGAGGGTCCCACAACTATAATAATTCGAGTGTCGAAGATAGAATTGCTCTTATATCATATAATCCCGAATATAAATATCGAGTTGAAATACGGGATGAGGCCATTATATCAGAGGAAAAAGGATATGATAAAACATGGGCAAAAGGATTTCCCTTTAAGCCCACATTAGAAAGATTGAGCGTGGGGAATCATGGCTCACAGATCGGTTTTAAAAGTGTTGCTATTAAAAGAATGGATTATCGCCCTAACAAACGATTAAAAAAATATGATCAGGGTTCAATAGGAAATATTAAACTTTAAATCCATAATAAGTACTTAACTAATTATGACTAAACATAAAGCCCTGCCCATTAGCAGGGTTTTTTGTTTACAGACATTTAGAATTAGTGGTGAGCAACAAGGGTATTCCTTGAGGTGTAATCCTATACCCTGTACATTTTTCCTATAAAAAGACTCCTATAATTGTATTACCAGTGTACCAGTTGCCAAAAGATCATTCATAATCCGCTATCGCCGGTGTGGCTCTGTGGATGCGGCAAGCCCCTATCGGTTCATTATGAATGGGAAGGCGTTCCCCGGGATATTCGGATTGAAACAGGAGAAGAAAACCTATGGCGCTATGCTAGCGTATTACCTTCAAACAGTACGAAGGAAAAAATATCCTTGGGAGAAGGTTGGACACCACTTCTTCCTATTGGAAACAACGTTTATGTTAAAAATGAAACGGTGAATCCGACCGGGTCTTTTAAAGATAGAGGCATGGCTATGGCGGTGACGTTGGCCAAGGCTCAGAACGTTAAAAAAATTTGTTTACCATCTGCGGGTAATGCGGGCATATCCGCTTCTGCCTATTGCCAAGCGGCAGGGATTGATTGTTTTGTATTTTTGCCGGAAACAATACCGGAACCGTTTAAAAAGGAAACGGAACGTTATAAATCCGAATTGGTTTTGAGTGGTCAAACAATTTCTGAAGCTGCCCAGGCTATGATTAATCAAAAGGATGAAGATTGGTTTGATATTTCGACCTTGAAAGAACCATTTCGGGTGGAAGGAAAAAAGACGCTGGGCTATGAAATTGCAGAACAGCTAGGTTGGACGTTGCCCGATGTAATTATTTATCCTACTGGTGGCGGGACTGGCTTGATTGGTATGTGGAAAGCGTTTAAGGAAATGTTGAGCATGGGTTGGATTTCAGGTCCCTTGCCGCGGATGGTGGTGGCCCAATCGGATGGATGCGCGCCGGTAGTAGAGGCCTTTCAAAATCATCAGGATGCGACAAGTTTTTGGCATAAAAGTAATACCATTGCCCTGGGACTAAATGTACCAGGCCCTCTCGGCGGTTACTGGATTTTAGAGATATTATCGGAATCCAATGGAATTGCAGTAACAGCCCAAGAAACATCCTTGGAAATCAATACTGAGAATTTCAGAAAAAGGATAGGGATCGATGCCAGTACAGAAATCGGCGTGGTTTGGTCGGCTTATGAAGAGCTTACAGAAAAGAAATGGATTACGCCTAGGGAAAAGGTAGTTCTTTTTGCAACAGGGATTGAACGCCGATAAGTTTTATTATTTTTGTTAATTCAGTTTTATTTGGATCAGAAAGTTGGTTTGATTTATGCTATGTGATGCCCATATTTGGAATATCCAACATTGAAAATATTTTATAATCATCTTAGACAAGCAAAATGAGGATTGTTAGTATGATTAAGCCCTGTATATTACTTGTTGTATTATCCTGCATCGTATTCTCATCTGCTAGAAGCGGTGAGCCCCCAAAGACGTTCCAGGCGGAGGACGTATTTGAACTTGAATATGCTAACGATCCTCGTATTTCACCCGATGGTAAATACATAGTCTACGAAAGACGATCTAGTGATATAATGACAGATTCAATGCGATCGAATATCTGGATTATTAAATCAGATGGTACTCAAAATCGACCGCTTGTTTCCGGAAACACTCATGCTGCCACACCCCGATGGTCACCTAGTGCAGATCGTCTTGTTTACCTCCAAACAGCCAAAGATGGAACCGAGATAATAGTACGATGGATGGATACAGGGCAAACGGCCCGTATTGTAAAACTAAGTATCCGCCCGTCTTCAATTACTTGGTCTCCTGATGGTAATTGGCTGGCCTTTACAATGCCCGTAAAGGCAGAGTCAGACCCACTCGCAGAACCACGTAAAGGCCCAGCGGGATCAGAATGGTCCGAACCGGTTAAAGTGTTTGATGCAGTTCGTTACAAGCGAGATGGTTCAGGATTCGTTGAGACCGCGTATACACACATTTTTTTAGTTCCATCAGATGGTGGTACACCACGAATGTTGACTAGTGGCAACTTTAATCATGAAGGACCGCTATCTTGGTGGCCTGATGGAAGCCGATTGTTATTTTCTGCGAACCGCAATGAAGATTGGGAATATGAATCTGTAGAAAAAGATATTTATACTGTTTCAACAGTTGATGGTGAACTATCACGCATTACTAAAAGACTCGGTAGTGAAAGTATGTCGGTAATTTCACCAAATGGACGTTATATCGCTTATGCATACGATGATGGCCGCAAGATACCATATCGTAACAAAATTTTAACTGTCTTAGATCTTGATAGTTATAATGATCGACCACTTACAACAGATCTCGACCGATCGGTTAGTGATATCCAGTGGAGCTGGAACAGTCGTAAGCTTTATTTTAAGTATGATGATAATGGTGAACGAAAAGTTGGCCGTGTTTCTTTAGAGAACACCATAGAATTTGTTTTAAGTGATATAGGTGGCACCTCTTTGGGCCGCCCTTATCTTAGCGGATCCTATACCGTTTCAAAAAATGAAATTATTGCCTACACGTATGGAACTGCTTACCGTCCGGCCGATGTCGCCGTTAAAGATCTCCGCGGGTCACGTGTTCTAACATCGCTAAATGAAGATTTACTTGCTAATCGTGAGCTAGGTGAGATCAATGAAATCCGTTATTCCTCTTCTTTTGATGGTAATGAAATTCAAGGTTGGTATATCACACCACCAGGCTATGAACCGGGGAAGAAGTATCCGCTAATACTAGAAATCCACGGCGGACCACACTCTTCTTATGGCCCCCAGTTTACCGTTGAATTACAACGCTTTGCGGCAGAAGGGTATGTTGTTTTCTTTAATAATTATCGTGGTAGCACCGGATACGGTGAGGACTTTGCATTGTTATTGCAGTATAAGTATTCAAGTGAAGAAGATTTTGCCGACCATATGTCTGGTGTAGATGAGTTGATAAATCAGGGTATCGCTGACTCAAATAATCTCTTCATTACTGGTGGATCTGCTGGTGGAATTGCAACTGCCTACGCGATTGGACTCACTAATCGTTTCCGTGCAGCTGTAGTTGCTAAACCGGTAATTAACTGGGTGAGTAAAGTTCTTACAGCAGACTCTTATATCTATCAGATCCCGTATCAGTTTCCCGGTATGCCCTGGGATGAATACGAGCACTACTGGAAACGGTCACCTCTGTCTTTGGTAGGCAATGTAACAACACCGACGATGTTGATTACTGGAGAGGAAGATCAACGTACTCCAATTTCCGAAACCGAACAATTCTACCAAGCACTAAAATTACGAAAGATTGATTCGATAATGGTACGTGTTCCTGGTTCATTCCATGGGATTGCGGGTAGGCCATCGCGCCTCAATGCTAAAGTTGACAATATTTTGGCCTGGTTTGATAGATATCGATTGATATATTAAACTAGGATTTCGATGAAAGTAAAAGGTAAACGAGTGGCTATAACCGGTGCTGCCAGCGGCATTGGGAAAGCACTGGCAGTTGCCTTCCATTCAGCTAATGCTGCAGCGGTTATAGCATCTGATATTAATAAAGCGGGTGTCCAGGCTGTTGCTGCTGAAATAAAGAGCGAAGGTATTGTTACCGATGTTACGAATGAAGAAGATATCATTCGACTGATCAAGGAAAGCAATGACAACTGCGGTGGTATAGATATTTTTTGCTCCAATGTAGGTATCGGTGCTTACGAGGATTTTCTGAAAATAACCAACACAGAATGGCGCAAAATGCTGGATACTAATCTAATGTCTCATATTTATGTTGTTCGCCATGTTCTGCCTCAGATGCTGGATCGCGGTTCAGGCTACCTGATCTTTACTTCCTCCGCGGCTGGACTCTTATCTCAACTTGGTTCCGTGACCTATTCCGTCACCAAACATGCTGTTGTAAGTCTTGCGGAATGGTTAAAAATCACTTACGGAAAAATGGGCATAGGTGTATCTTGTGTGTGCCCCCAGGCTGTCCGTACAGCCATGACTGCACAGGGTGCTGGTGTAGCTGGTATTGATGGAATGATCGAACCAGAGGTGGTTGCTGATGATGTACTGGAAGCGGTAGAAAATGAACAGTTTCTGGTAACACCTCATAAAGAGGTACTTGAATATATCAAATATAAGGCATCCGATTATGACGGCTGGATTGATGGTATGCAAAATCTGCAGGAGAAATTTATCGATGAGATCAACGACATAATAAAATAATTAATCTTTGGTAATAATGGTCCCTGATAAATTATTTATACACCTGGTTTTTATATTATTTGTGTTTCTACCATCTACTCAAGCACAGAACAACAGGGTTAAAATTTTCCCATCTGATTGGAAAGCAGCCGCACAGGAAATGGTACTGACCCAGATCGTAGAACGTGGAGTAAAGGATGCAAGAGTATTGACTGTATTGGCCCAAACAGCCCGCCATAAGTTCGTGCCGTCTGAGATGGTTCCTTATGCTTATAATGACAGGCCTTTACCTATTGGCGAAGATCAGACAATTTCCCAACCGTATATTGTAGCGCTTATGACTGAATTATTGGATCTATCTGGTACAGAAAAAGTACTGGAGATCGGCACGGGATCCGGCTACCAGGCCGCTGTACTGTCGCCTCTTGTGGCTGAGGTATATACAATAGAAATTGTCAAAACACTGGCCTTGCGCGCCCAGACAATACTAAAGGAATTAGGAATGAAAAATGTTCATGTCCGTTGGGGAGATGGATACAAAGGCTGGCCTGATGAAGCACCATTTGACCGTATAATTGTGACGGCAGCGCCGGATGAGGTGCCACCAGCTCTTATTGATCAATTGCGCGCTGGGGGAAAACTTGTAATTCCCGTAGGCAAATATTGGCAGGAACTAAAAGTCATTACCAAAGTCAGTAGATCACAGATAGATGAACAGTCTATAATTCCGGTGCGTTTCGTTCCCATGGTCCATCCCCGTAAAACTATTGTGGAAGAAGATCTCAACTGAATGGTTCAAAACATTTACATAAATTAGTACTGTTGTAATTCAATAAAAGGAGGGATAGTATGAGTGATCAACAAGCAAATGTACCGCTATGGACCCATTGGGCTAGCTTTACCGCTTTCATGACAGAGCGTTTTCTTGGCGGACCTCGGGTATTGAAACTTGCCTGGGTAATCAATTTTCAAAAGACAGGTACTTTTTTCTATATACTATTATTGATGAATTATTATCAAAATTATTCTGTAGCCGCCTGTGTGTATCTGGCTCTGCATGGTATGTATGGCTTTTGCTGGATGCTTAAACATTTCGCATTCCCGGATCGGAGTTGGGAAAAGAAAGTCACCATTGGCGGTGGACTGATGGCGTTTGTATTAGTACTGGGGCTTTACTGGGTTTTTCCATATCTGCTAATTTCAGGAATCCTAGGCCCTGACCAGAAATTGGCCAGTTTAACTGTATTAACTGCCGCGATATCCTTGCACACATTAGGTGTGGTTATCATGATGACTGCCGACTGCCAGAAATATTTCACCCTGAAATACCACCAAGGACTCATTCGTGAAGGACTCTTCAAATATATCCGCCACCCAAATTATCTGGGAGAGATCATGCTTTATGCATCGTATGCTATGATTGTCCAACATTGGATTCCCTGGGCTATTTTGGCCTGGGTATGGATCGGAGTATTTCTGGTCAATATACTTCAGAAAGAAGCTTCCATGTCTCGATACCCAGAATGGGCAGATTATAAAAAGAAGAGTGGCATGCTTATTCCCAAGCTATTTTAAATTTTCACGATTCGTACAAGCTAGAGTGACGGTCGTTTTGAGGCTGTTAACTATTTTATCTATCGGCAGTATTGTTCTAGGACAGGGCAATGTTGTAAGTGAAAACTCATTTACAGCATATGATGAAGTATTCTCTGGCACAGATAAACTCATTACCATGGTACCCGTGGCAGGTGGATTGTTCAATATGGGCAGCCCTAAGGATCAAATAGGAAGACGAAAAGATGAAGGACCGGTTCATGCTGTACTATTGGGTGATTTCTGGATAAGCACAATGGAGATACCCTGGGATTTATACGAATTATTTGTTTACCGTAACGCTGATACGCCTGCAGAAAACCGGAGAGAAGTAACGCTTGATATTGATGGTGTATCCGGCGCCACTATGCCTTATGTTAATTATAATAAACCTGGTTATCCAGCCATCAATATTACCCAGTATGCCGCCTCGCAGTTTTGTAAATGGCTTACTGCGAAAACGGGACACTATTATCGACTGCCAACTGAAGCAGAATGGGAATATGCCTGTCGGGCAGATTCAAAAGATAATTTTTCTTTTGGTCCATCAAGAAAATCAATAGCCAGCTACGCTTGGTACAAGGGTAATAGTGACGGTAAATTGCATAAGGGAGGGATGAAAGTACCGAATGCACTTGGGTTATATGATATGCATGGCAATGTTGCTGAGTGGGTAATTGACCGGTACGATCGGAATGGATATCCGCATCATGCTGATATGGTGACGGATCCTTTCCAGCTGGGTAAAGAGTTGTATCCGCGGGTAGTGCGCGGGGGATCATACAAGGATAAACCTGCCAGGCTACGCTCTGCGGCGCGAGGTTATTCAAAAAGATCCTGGAAAAAAAGGGACCCCCAATCCCCGAAAAGTTTATGGTGGCATACAGACGCGATCCATATTGGATTTCGTATCGTGCGACCCAGAACTCTGCCTAACCAGAGCGAACTAACTAAATATTGGATTGAACCAATAAAGGAATACTAAAACGCTATGAAAAATCAAAAAAATAATCAAATTGATCGCAGGACATTTTTAGGCCATTCCGCCAAAATTACCGCTGCAGGCTTGATTTTAAACAAGCTGCCAGCAGCTACGAAAAAATATGTTTCATTTGCAGGAGAAATAAAAGTAGCGCTGGTGGGCTGTGGTGGTCGCGGCACAGGTGCGGCAGGCCAGGCCATTGCTGCGGATCGTGATGTACGGTTGGTGGCTGTAGCCGATGTTTTTGCGGACCGAGCTCAGCAATGCCTATTCAACTTGGCTGAAAAACATGGTGATTCCGAGCAATTGGCCGTTACTGAAGATGCCGTTTTCATTGGTTTTGATTCTTACAAGAAAGCTATTGCCATGGCCGATGTGGTCATCCTAACAACACCTCCTGGTTTCCGACCGCAGCATTTTGCCCATGCCATCAACGAGGATAAACAAGTTTTCATGGAAAAACCTGTAGCTACAGATATCGCTGGCATAAAAAAAGTGCTGGAAACCGGAAAAATTGCGGACAGAAAAAAACTGAATGTAGTGGTAGGTTTACAACGGCATTATCAGCGTTCCTATCGTGCAGTAAAAAAACGTCTGGATAGAGGATCTATTGGGGACATTATTTCTGGACAGGTTTACTGGAACAGTGCCGGCGTTTGGGTAAAGCCGCGGGAACCACAGCAGACTGAGTTGGAATACCAAATGCGTAACTGGTATTATTTTAATTGGCTATGCGGTGATCATATTGTGGAGCAGCATATTCACAATATAGACGTGGCCAACTGGTTCATCGGGGCACCCCCCGTTTCTGCCCAAGGTATGGGCGGTCGCGAAGTACGGGAAGGACCTGACCATGGTCAAATATTTGACCATCATTTTGTGGAATTTACTTACCCTGATGGACAGGTGGTTGCCAGCCAATGCCGCCACCAACCAGGGTGTATGAATCGTGTCGATGAAGTCTTCCAAGGATCCAGAGGGAGTGTGCATGTGCATAGCGGCAACTATGGAATTATTCAATCAAAGCGCGGTAGAGAGATCTATAATCATGTGGATGAGAACGATATTAATCCTTATCAGCAGGAACATAATGAACTGTTTGCAGCAATAAAGGCTGGAAAACACCTTTTTACCGATTTTGAGAGGGGATCTAACAGTACTATGACTGCAATCTTGGGTCGAATGGCAAGCTATTCAGGTCAGGAAATCACATGGGAAGAAGCGCTGGCATCAAATTTAAAACTTGTACCTGAAAATCTAAGCTCATTCAAAGATACAGCGCCGGTATTGCCAGATGAGGAAGGAAATTATCCAGTGCCAGTGCCTGGCGTAACCAGATTTATTTAACTTGTAAGGATGAAACCATGAAACGCAGACAATTCATTAAAACAGGACTTATAACATCTTCGCTGCCCTTAGCAGGAAGCCTACTCTGGGCCAATTCAATGAACCAGAAAACAAAAAAAGGTGATCCTTTCAACCTGTTGTATGCTCCTCATTTTGGGATGTTCACGCATCATAGCGGTAAAGACCTGATTGACCAGATCCAATTCATGTATGATCAAGGCTTTCGGTCATTGGAAGATAATGGGATGAAAGACCGTCCTCTTTCCGACCAAGAACGTATTGCTAAAAAAATGAATCAATTGGATATGACCATGGGTGTTTTCGTTGCCCACAAAATCTACTGGAGCAAACCTAATCTAGCCAGTGGGGATAAAGATCTACAAAATGAGTTTGTCGATCATATCAGAGAATCTGTTGAAGTGGCAAAACGGGCCAATGCAAAATGGATGACCGTAGTCCCCGGCCATGTGGATCTGGGCCAAGAAATGGGTTATCAGACCGCGCATGTTGTGGAAGCACTACGGCGGGCCAGCAATATACTTGAACCACATGGATTGATCATGGTCCTGGAACCGCTGAATTGGTGGACAAACCATGCCGGGCAATTCCTTAGTGAGATACCACAAGCCTACGAGATCTGTAGAGCCGTGGATAGTCCTTCCTGCAAGATTCTATTTGATATTTATCATCAGCAAATAACAGAAGGAAATGTTATTCCAAATATTGACAAATCATGGGACGAGATTGCTTATTTTCAGATTGGTGATAATCCAGGAAGAAAAGAACCAACTACCGGAGAGATTAATTATAAGAATGTGTTTAAACATATTCACGATAAAGGTTATAAGGGAGTGCTAGGTATGGAACACGGCAACTCTAAATCCGGCAAGGCAGGGGAGTTGGCTGTGATTGCAGCCTACAGGAAGGTAGATTCGTTTAAATAACTTTTTCTAGGCTGGGATTTTACTGGCCCTTCGGAAGGGCTGTAGCTTCGAAAGACGCGAATCCCAGGTGATGCAGGTATTGTGCGGTGCCTGTTAGAAAGACCGTCCGAAAAATATTGCGTTTAGAAATAAACCATCTGTACCATACCAAAATGCCCGGAAGTGCGGATTATCAGCAAACAACACTACATAACCACCATCGACCTTGCGGGCAATAATTGCCGCGGTGTTTTTTATATCCGCCAGTAATTCATCAGATATGTAACCACTTAAAAGTGGCGTTTCTGTATAACGACCTACATTAGCTGCATCCGCTACAGATAGTTCATATAAATATTCATTGTTTCTAAAAACTGGTATCATTTTTTTATAGCCAAAAGCAAGTGGATGAGTTGTGTCCAGGGCCAGTTCAAAGATTGATCCGCCAATTTGTTGTGCCCCCTTGGTAGTCCGAACCTTTTCATAGGCGATATCTAAGGTGTCCTTTTTTGAATCTTTGATTTCTTCTTTTACAATTCCATTTTTTATTGCCCAGTTTGATCCACTACTGGTTGTAATAAGACAGCCGCCCCGGCTGATCCAGGATTTGATGGTTTTAACATCTGTTGAATCGATGGGCCCAAAATATCCATCTGTCATAACCAGAACATTGTATTTATCCAAGAGAGTTCTATTGATTTGGTCTGTGTTGATTAAGGATACAGGAATGTGCATTCTTTCATTCAATAAGTGCCAGGCCTGACCTACGCTGTAAGCGCTTGTTCCTTTACCAGCAAGCAGAGCAACTTTCGGTTTTTCCAGAACAGCATGAAGACCGCCAAGGTCAGGGCCATCATCCGCTAAACCAGTGTTTACGGCATATATATTTACAAAATCCTCTGCCGCAATAGTGCGTACCACTTTGTGGACATCATCATTAGAGATGTTTAATGTTTTATCACGTTGGACCAACGGTATGATTATTGAGCCCCGTTTAAAATTTACCAAACGCCCATTAATCGTAATACTAAATGGTTTCATTGCCAAGCGTGGGATTATTCCTAAATCCAAGATGCGATAAAGCGCACGCGGAGCATAATAATCACCCCATTCCATAATATAAGCGTAGGTTGCCCTACCACCGATCTTTGCCCCGGCAGTAAAGTATTCATCAGGTAACTCATCGCCAATGATGGCACTGGGGTTTTGTTTCAATTCGATATAATCCACACCAGCTGCCAGCGGTAATGACCAAGCTGATACATCATAGAATAAAGAATCTTTAAAGGAAGTCACTTTTTCCATAATTGCTTTAATAAAACGTGACTGTGGCTGATCGACAGAGACCAACACTGCCTTACCCGGTTCAAATTTCATATTGTTTGCAGCATATGGTTTTTTCAATGAATGTAATTTGACCTGGTGTTGCACCAAATTATTGAGCAATAACCCTACCTGGGTTTTTTTATAATCAGTACTTATCAAATAGGCCTTGGTCGGAAATTGAATTGCTGCTTTACTGGCATCGCGGTAAAAGTTTCGCTGGTGTTTTAGAAATTCATCCCGCATTTGCCACATTCCTTCCAAAGTTCCCAACGATGCGTTAAAATGGTTTTTAATAGAAAATGTGTAGGAAAGTTCGCCGCTGGTCGTAGAAGTTGCTAGCCCTCTGGATGATGCCTGCTCAAACAAGATACCAACCGCACCAGTTACATCTGGGAAAGTGGAACCTTTTCCATAGTAGAAATCATCAAAACGTTCCTTAGAGTAATACAATACGCCAATGTTGTTCAGCGCTTCGGCATGGTAAGCCGCAAGTTTATTGGTGAGATTAAATACATTTTCAGGTGTGTTGGGGTTATTACGGCTGGGAATACCGGGTTGAAAAAAATATGTTCTGTCTCTACCCATTTCATGGAAGTCCACCAGCACTTGTGGGCGCCAGTCATAGTATAATTTTAATCTACCTTGGGACTCGGGTTGGGTCGCCGGCAGCCAATCCCGATTCAGATCATAGAGATAATGGTTTGTTCTTCCCCCAGGCCAGGGCTGGTTATGTTCCCGATCATTCAAATCAATTGTTGCCACATGGCCACGGTTACCATTGGCCCAGTTAGCAAAACGATCTCGCCCGTCCGGGTTCAACATTGGGTCAATAATTAATACAATATTTTCAAGATAATTTCTTATAGCAATACTGGAGCCAGCACTGAGATGGTATAATAATAACATAGCTGCTTCACCACCACTGGCTTCGTCACCATGTATGGAATAGCCAAAATAAGCGACAACGGGCATCTTTTTGATATTCTTATTGGATACTTTTTTCGGATTAGATGAAAGTTTTTGGTTATTGGCCTGAATTTCACCCAGTATTTTCTGGTTGTCAGCACTGGTTACAATGGCATGGATCAATCGCCGGCCTTCGTGCGTGCGGCCATGCTCATTAAGAATAACCCTGTTGCTTGTAGCAGCTACTGCTTCAAAGTATTCAATAATTTGATCTGTTCTTGTGTGCTGCTCACCGATACTATGACCAAACACTTCTTTTGGCAGCGGTATGGCATCATCAAATGTAGTCTCAGCAATATCCATTGGCAGCTGAATGAAATTTTCCTTTGCTTGTAGCGTAGGGAATAAAATAACCAGTAAAAGGATGATATTTTTAATCACTGTGATCATAATTCTGTTTCATGAATTTAAAGTGTGAACCATAAAGTTATTTCACGCGGAATATAAGGTTCTTTGATGAGTTCTAATAATTTATCAACAAATTGTACTTAATTATTACTGCGAATGTTAAACGAAAAAAATCCATCATAATCAGGGATAAATTATGATGTAGCACTGTGCTTTTATGTGTGATGTCTTTAATGTAGATTGAGCGCCGCTATGACCCAATATAGTCCAAAAAATCGGTTTTTAATTTGTGGCTAACATGCCTCGATTTACTCGTTGTATTATCAGGCTTAACTATAAAAATAGCGAATGCACCTTTTCAGGTGCATTTTTATTTTTAATTGGAAAGATAGTAAATGCTTGAGGTTACCCAGTTAGTGGAACTTCAGGCTGTGGATACGCAACTGCAGGATTTAAATGAATTATTAGGTGATTTACCAAAAAAGGTTGACAAATTGCGGCTGGAGGAAGAGTCGCTGATTAATGCGGTAGATAAGGGTAATAATCGTTTAAAGGAAATTGAACTGGCATTAAATAAAGCCGAACACCATATGGCTGAAATAAAACAAAAGATCGATAAACTGAAAGATCAGTTATCCCTGGTCACATCCAATAAGCAGTACGATGCTCTGACCCAGGAAATAGAATACCTCAAGCAAGCAATGAATGATGCCGAACTTGAAGATCTTGAATTGGAAGAAGAAAAAGAAACATTACAGAATGATCTTCAGGAAAAAGAAGAGAATCTTGAATCTCTAAGTGAGGATTTGAGAATACGCAGAGACAGACTCGAGAATTTAATTGCTGAGTCGGCAAATAAAAAATCTGAGTTGGAAAAAGAGCGAGAGGAAAAATCAATACATATTGACCCATCTGTGTTAGGTAGATATGTGCGCATTAGAGATGCCCGGGATGGTCTTGCAGTAGTGACTATCGATAGGAATTCCTGTAGTGGATGTGGATTTGTAGTGCCTCCCCAAACTGTGTCCGTTATCCGAAAAAAAACTTTGCTATATAATTGCGATGTTTGCAGTCGCTTCCTTTATTTCGATAAATAGATAACCAGTTATATTAATTGTAAACATTTCGTCCTTGGTTTTTCCAATCAAGCCCTTTAATCTTCGCGGCTTTTTGACAGTCTGAGTTTATCGAGTGGTTGCTCTGAATTTCAGAGAGGAAAGTCCGAGCACCGCAGGGCAAGGTGCCTCCTAACAGGAGGAATCCACAAGGATATGGAAAGTGCAACAGAAAGTAAACCGCTAATGGATTTGCTAACGCAAATCACAAGTAAGGCTGAAAGGGTGGTGTAAGAGACCACCAGTCTCACGGGCGACCGTGAGAGCTTGTAAACCCCACCTGGTGCAAGATCGAATAAGCTTCCAGATGTTGTTCGCATCATTATGAGAAGCGGGTAGTTCGCTTGAGGCGATTGGTGACGATTGTCCCAGATGAATGACCACTGACCCCTGATTTATCAGTGGGAGACAGGACTCGGCTTATAGATTTTCTCAGACTGTCAATTTTTATACCTCAGATTTATTTTATTTCAGATTATTTTCTTTTCGACCAATTATATATGTTGACATGCGTTGGGTATTTCAAGAGCCAGATAAAAAACTTGTAGAAAAACTGCAGTCTGAGTTTGATACTTCAGCTGCTATTGCTGTTACCATGGCCAACCGTGGCATAACATCAAGGGATTCATCGCGAGATTTTTTTGAACCTAAATTGGGCCAGTTACACGATCCATTTATTATGAAGAATATGGGTCAAGCAGTTGCAAGAATATTGACGAACATTCAAAGCGGTCGACCTATTATGGTTTTTGGAGATTATGACGTTGATGGTACCACCGCAGCATCGATACTTTATTTATCACTGACTGATTTTGGAGGGGTTGTAGATACGTATATACCCCACCGGGAGCATGAAGGTTATGGTTTGTCAAATAAAGGTATTGATTTTGCAGCTGAGCAGAATATTGATCTGATCATCACCTGTGATTGTGGAATTAACGCTTTTGAACAGGTCGCTTATGCCCGTGAAAGGAGTATAGATGTAATCATCACAGATCACCATATCCCAGATAACAAGCTACCAGCTGCAGTGGCTATTCTAAATCCAAATCAATCTGATTGTGATTACCCATTCAAAGGACTTTGCGGAGCCGGGGTCGCGTTTAAGTTAGCTTGCGGAGTTGGTAAAAAATTAAATCGTCCATTGAAAGATTTATTGTCTTTGTTGGATCTAGCTACTTTAGGTACTTCTGCCGATATGGTACCCATATTAGATGAAAATCGTGTGATTGTAGCCAAGGGTTTAGAATTATTAAATGATGATCCTCGTCCAGGATTAAGAGCACTCTTGAAAACATCCGGTTTATTAGACCGGGATATTGCAGTTGGTAATCTTGTATTTGGTGTGTCACCAAAAATAAATGCTGCTGGTCGACTAGGCGATGCGAACAGGTCTGTTGAGCTATTAACCACGAAAAATAGATCTTTGGCAGCTGATCTCGCCCGCAATCTTGATGAAGAAAATCGCCGTCGTCAGGATATTCAAGAAAAAGTTGTTAATGAAGCCATGCTAAAAGCCAATGCAGAATCGGATCTATCCCAGGATCGGGCCATTGTTCTGGCTGAATATGGCTGGCATCCAGGTGTAATTGGAATAGTTGCGTCGCGGATCAAGGAAGAATTTCACCGGCCAGCAGTAATTATAGCTATTGATAATGACGGAATTGGTAAGGGTTCGGCGCGAAGCATAGCTGGGTTTGATTTGTATGAAGCGTTAACAGAAGTGAGTGGTCATTTACAGAATTATGGTGGGCATCCAATGGCCGCCGGATTGATGCTATCAGAAGAAAATTTCGAGGATTTTAAGAAAGCATTCCTTAGCTTTGCTGAATCAAACCTTACCGAGGAGGATATGGAACCTAGGCTGAAGCTTGATGCAGAAATAAGGCTTAATGATATTAATAGTAGATTCATGCGTTTTCTGGAATTATTAGGTCCATATGGTTCTGGAAACATGCGGCCCAAGTTTGCAGCAAGAAACCTTAAAGTTGCTGGAAACCCCCGTATAGTTGGGAATGGTAATCATATTCGTTTCAGGGTAAAACAGGAACGGACCTCTTTCCCAGCAATTGGGTTTAACTTATCTGAACATTATGAAGATTTAATTAATGCCAGTTCAGTTGATTTAGCGTTTGTGGTAGAGGTGAATGAATGGCGAGGAAAAAGTACCATACAACTAAATGTAAGAGATATTAAACAGGTTAATAGTACATGAATCATGCAAAAATCACAGGAATAGGATTTCACGTACCCGAAAGAGTAGTGACCAATCAAGATCTAGAAAAAATGATGGATACCAGTGATGAATGGATTAAAGAAAGATCTGGCATCACGGAACGACATTGGGTTGACGAAGAAAGTAATGCTTCTATATTGGCGATTGAAGCGACAAAGAACGCCATGGCAGATGCTGATATAACAGCAGTCGATATTGATCTAGTTATTTGCGCTACCCTTACATCTGATTATTTTTTCCCAGGTATAAGTAACCAGCTGCAACATGCTCTAGGGATGCGAAAGATAGGTGCTTTTGATATTAAAGCTGCTTGCTCTGCTTTTATTTATGCACTTTCTATTGGCGATCAATTCATTCGAACTGATCAATATAAAACAATTTTGGTAGTAGGTGCTGAAGTTCAGTCCACAGCTTTGGATCTGTCTGATGAAGGTCGAAACATTTCTGTTTTATTTGCTGATGGTGCAGGTGCAGCAATTCTCCAGACAAGCAATAATGAAACAGGTATTTTATCTACCCATTTGCATTCTGATGGGAAATATCTTAAGGACCTGTGGTGTGAAGCTCCTGGTACATCAAATAATCCGCGTCTCTCAAAGAAAATATTAGATGAAGGAAAACATCTCCCCTACATGAATGGCCGAGAAGTATTCAAGAATGCTATAGTAAGATTCCCTCAGGTTATTCAAGAAGCACTGGATACAAATAATTTAACTATAGATGATGTTGCCCAAATAATACCACATCAGGCTAATAATCGAATCAGTGAAGCAGTAGCAAGGCGGATGGGTGTAGGTATGGACAAGGTTTTCAGCAATATAAAAAACTATGGCAACACCACTGCTGCATCAATTCCAATTGCCATGTGTGATGCTCGTGATAAAGGATTATTTGGTCCTGATGATATTATTATCCTAGCCGCATTTGGAGCAGGATTTACCTGGGCATCTGCGGCTATCCGTTGGTAATCCCCTGGTAAATAGTCGTAATTTTCACTATTGATTATTTATTAACTAAAAATGGATAAACTTTTCTTTTCAGAAGAACATATCATGCTAGTAAATATGGTAGCTGACTTTGCAAGGTCCGAAATCGAACCTATTGCTAGAGAATTAGATCACGAAAGTCGTTTTCCTAAGGATATAATCACCAAGATGGGAGATCTAGGGCTGATGGGAATACCGGTTCCTGAGCAATACGGTGGTGCCGGTATGGACACTGTGGCCTATGCAGCAGCAATTATGGAATTAGCCAAAGCTGATGCCTCAGTAGCAATTACTGTGGCAGCCCACACATCTTTAGGCACAATGCCTATAGTTCTTTCAGGGTCGGAAGAACAGAAAAAAGAATATGTGCCCAAATTGGCCTCAGGTAAAATGCTGGGCGCATTTGGTTTAACAGAACCAGATGCAGGCAGTGATGCGGGGGCAACGAAAACAACGGCCGAGAAAAATGGGGATTATTACATAGTAAATGGAGGAAAAATATTTATAACGAATGCTGGTGTAGCTGGTATTTTGAGTTTTACGACAAAGATAATTGAAAATGGTGAAAATAAGGGGATTGGTGCTTTTGTTGTGCCTACAGATATAGATGGTTTAACTATTGGGCCACCAGAAAAAAAGATGGGTTGGAAAGCTAGTGATACGCGACAATTGTTCTTTGAAAATATGTCAGTGCCTGAAGCTAATATGATTGCTGAACCAGCTGAGGGCTTTAAAACGTTCTTAAAGACACTCACTGGTGGCCGCATATCTGTTGCTGCATTGGCCGTTGGTACCGCTGAAGTCGCATATGAGAGAGCATTACGCTATTCTAAGGAACGTTCAGCCTTTGGCAAGAAAATACACCAGTTCCAGCCTGTCAGTTTCAAATTAGCAAATATGGCCACTCAGATTGAGGCTGCAAAACTACTTACATTCCATGCTGCCTGGAAAAAAGATCAAGGATTAGATATAGTTAAAGAAGCTGCCATGGCAAAGTTATTTGCCAGCGAAGTAGCGATGAAAACTACAACTGATGCTATTCAAGTTCATGGTGGCTATGGATATGTAAAAGACTACGATGTAGAGCGATATTTCAGAGATGCAAAGATACTTGAAATTGGTGAGGGCACAAGTGAGATCCAGCGCTTGATTATTTCCAGGGAAATATTGAAAACAATAGAGGATGTAGTTTGAAAAGAACAAACTACAACCAGTCCATTATAAATAATCTTGAAGAATTTTTTAAAGAGAACTGGCCTCAGATAGTTATACTCATAGGCCTAACTGTTATTTTATCATTATTTTTCCAGAGCGGCCGTTCGTTACAATACAGTTACAATATTGATGACATCGCCCGCGAACCAATTATTGCGCCGTTCAATTATCCAATACTTAAATCGGAAGAGAAACTTGAAGCCGATTTAAGCGAAGCGTTAAAGTCAGAACCATTTATATTTAACAGAAAACAAGATATTGTTGATGAACAGTCATCCGAATTAACAGAATTTTTCATCTTGATTGATAAGATTCGCACGGCCAATAGGGATTTACTTAACTCCAGAAATTTGGTATATGATTATCGTTATACCGAGAAATTTCAGGAAGCGAAATCGATGGCGACAGCAGATAGTGCCTATCTTGCGGAACAGGTAAATGCATTCTACAACCGTTATTCTTTCGCGAAAGATAAAGTCGATTGGAATCTGTTTCTAAAACCTGTATCACAGGGAGGGCCTGAATATTCTTTACGAGATTTTGAAAATGAAATTCTACAAATCTGTCGTAATCGTTGGGCCGTAGGGATCCTCGATATACAAAAATCTAAAGTCATCAGCATCGATTTAGCAGTGGATCAGGGAGATATTCCAACACTATTTAAACCAGTTGAATTGAACGATCTGAATCAGGCCTGGACTGATGCCAGAGTAGATATCACTAAACTTTACAGTGATGAAACAGACATGCGTCGCGATTTGGGGTATGATCTAATCATTGAGTTTATGAAACCAAATTTAATTTATGATAAGGAGACCACGGAACGCCGGCAGAAAGCACGACAAGACAGGATCCCGCGCAGTCAGGGAATTGTATTGAAGGATGAAATGATTGTAAATGCAAATCAACGTATTAATCAAGAGGATCTGCAAAAGCTCCGTTCACTCGCAGTTGAAATTAGCAAAGAGAACCGCACACTTGGTCTGAAAGAATCTTTCAAAACGTACCTCGGTCGTTTATTTGTTATCGGTATTGTCGTCTCTTTTTTCTTTACCTTTCTTTTAACCTATAGATCCTATGTGTTTCAAAAATGGCGTATGGTTTTATTGATCGGATTGATTTATGTATTTGAAGTGGTTATAGCAAATCTATTTGTTTATCAACTTGGATTTTCAGAGTTCTTAATACCGGTAGCCGTGGCTGCAATGCTTCTTACAATTTTATTTGATGCTCGTATTGGATTCATGGGAACTACTTCTATCGTCCTTTTAGTTGGTATTATGATTGGCAATAATCTAGAGTTTATTGTAACTGGTCTATTCACTTCATTCGTCGCTGTATACACAGTTCGCCGTATCCGAACAAGAAGCAAGTTTATTACAGCTATATTTGCTCTAACTGGGGCAAGTGTAATCTCTGTGCTTGGCCATGGTTTGTATATGGGACATGAGTTGAATACTATGGGCATTGACCTGACATTTTTAGTTGTTAATAGCATTTTCGCTCCGATTATTACCTATGGATTCATTATAATACTGGAAGTTTCATTTGGTATAACAACTAACTTAGCATTGATTGAACTGCTCGATTTTAATCACCCGTTGCTGAAGCGTTTACAGCAAGAAGCAAATGGCACCTTCAACCACAGTGTAGTTGTCGGTAATCTTGCCGAAGCGTGTGCCGATGCCATTAAGGCACGGTCACTGCTCTGCCGAGTTGGAGCGTATTATCATGATCTTGGAAAAATGGAACGCCCTGAATATTACATTGAGAATCAATTCATGGGTGAGAACAAGCATGATACACTAACGCCAGTTATGAGTGCGAAAATTATTCGTAAACATGTGGATTACGGGCTCAAACTTGCTAATGAATATGGTTTACCTAATATCGTTAGTGACTTCATCCCGATGCATCACGGTACATCACGAGTAGAATATTTTTATAGGATGGCATTAGAGCAGGCAAAAGATCCAGACAAAGTGGATGATAGTGCTTTTCGGTACCCAGGACCAAAGCCGAACACAAAAGAAACAGGGATACTGATGATCTGCGAAGCTGTTGAAGCAGCTGTCCGATCTATTAAGGATCGGGATATATTAAAAATCGAGGCTATGGTTAATAAAGTGATCAAGGGGCGTGTGGCTGATGGGCAACTTGATGAATGCCCTCTTACCCTTGATGACTTAACACGAATAAAAGGTACTGTCAATGGGAATACAGGAATGATCCCCGTCCTACGGGGTATCTATCATATTCGTATAGAATATCCAGAAGATGATTCGTTACCAAGTAGCGTATGATCAATGTAAGTGTTGAGATTGATCCGACGCTTGAAGGCCCTGATCCAAAAAAATCAAAAAAAATACTAAGATTCGTTCTGGAAACTGAATCAGTAGTTGATAGTAAAATAAACCTTATTTTTGGAGATGATAAATTACTCAGCAGTTTGAAAATTGAATTTTTCAATTATGATCATTTAACTGATGTTATTGCTTTTCGGATAAATGATTATAGTAAGGTTGAAGTGGAAGGAGAAATATATATTAGCTTAGCTCGTGCTATTGAAAATGCTAAAAAATATGGTGAACCGTTATCAAAAGAATTGGCAAGATTAATAATCCATGGCGGTTTGCACTTGCTGGATCATCGAGATGAGACAGAGGATGAAAAAAATAAGATGACAGTCGTGGAGGATAAATATCTACAACAAGTAGAGTGGGATAATTTGATTTAAGGCTATGAGTAGTAAATCAATAGGTAAACGCTTTGAAGAACTTGTTACTATTGTTGAACGATTAAGAGCTCCGGATGGTTGTCCCTGGGATAAAGAGCAAACTTCAGCTTCGCTGCTACCTTATTTGCTGGAAGAAACTTATGAAGTCATTGAAAGTGTGGATGATAGAAACTGGGAAGTGTTAAAAGAGGAATTAGGAGATTTATTGCTGCACGTTGTTTTTCAAGCATCCATTGCAACGGATAGTGATAGATTTAACATCGATGAAAGCCTGAAAACAGTTAATGAAAAATTGGTCCGACGTCATCCCCATGTATTTGGGGATACCAAAGCCAATGCCGCCTTTGAAGCGAAGCAGAATTGGGAAGCAGAGAAGCAAAAAGAAAAGAAACGGGACTCTCGGTTAGATGGTGTACCGGTAACTTTACCAGGATTGGTTCGGGCACAGCGACTGCAAGAGAAAGCGGCCTATGTTGGTTTTGACTGGGAAAAAATAGAATCTGTCTGGGAAAAAGTATATGAAGAATTGCAGGAAATAAAATTAGCCCAACAGGAAAATAATAAAGACTTATTAGAGGAAGAGATTGGAGATGCTATTTTCGCATTGGTTAATTTAGCAAGGTTCCTGGGATTACCTGCAGAAGATGCACTTCGAAAAACCAATAATAAATTTATAAATCGTTTCAAAATGATTGAAAAAGAGCTAAAAAAAAGAGGTAAAACATTGGAAGAATCCTCCTTGGATGAAATGGACGAGATCTGGAATGCAGAGAAGAGGAAGTCTTAAATTCTTTTATCTAGCTAATAGCTACAGTCATCCCCATGTATTGTTACTATGAGCCTGCGGCTACCACCACGGTTACGGTGTTCGCATAAAAATATACCCTGCCAGGTTCCTAGATTGAGTTGTCCATCAGTGATGGGAATACTTATTGATGATCCCAGTATGGATGATTTCAAATGTGCAGGCATATCATCGGATCCTTCCATAGTGTGTATATAGTAAAGTTGATCTTCTGGTACCATATGATTGAAATGAGATTCAAAATCTGCCCGTACGCTAGGGTCGGCATTTTCATTGATGGTGAGAGAAGCAGATGTATGTTTTATAAATACATGCAGTAACCCGTTTTTGATCGTTTTAGTAACCGGAATACTATTCAGTATATCGTTTGTGATTAAATGAAAACCGCGTGGTTTAGCTGGTAATGAAATCTCTTTTTGAATCCACATATTATAGTGGTTTATTCATCCAGATACGGGTATTAGAACTGGATGTTTTTTCAATTCTATTGGTTATTTGAAATCCACGGTTTATTGCAAATGCTAGCATTGCTATATGTTTTTCTCTGGTTTGCATCCTAATAGAGTTATATCCGTTCTTCTTTACCCAGATCTCCTGGTGATCAGCCAGGTTATTAGCAATACCTTTTCTACGATAATTTGGCAGGACGCCGCCCATCCAACTGTAAAATGATCCGTCAGGATATCTTTGGTAACCAATTTTAAAGGCAATTGGATTATGATCATCATATGCTGTCAAAATAAGATGGGTAGTACTATTCAGGCGTTTTGAATATTCTGGTATTTCATAAGGATCATCAAATTCTGGTACGTTTGCGGAAACCATAACTGCATCATCAAGCTTGCCTTCATGGATATGAAAACTTTCCATTATGTTTTACGTTCTTTTTTTCTCGCAGCAGGGAAAAGAATATTATTTAGTATTAATCGGTACCCCGGTGAATTTCTATGTAAGGATAGATCAGTTGGCGGATCTCCAACAAAATGTTGATAATCTTCTGGATCATGTCCACCTAGAAACGTATATGTGCCTTGACCAAAATTGCCATGGAGGTATTTAACTTGCGGCGAAGCGGGATCTTCTCCCATTAATACCACGTGCTTTTTGATGCGCTCGCGGTGAAACCCAGTAGTCTGCCCCATAAATCCTTTGATAACTGTTACATGGTTTTGGGTCAGCATTGTTGGGACAGGATCGTATTTTGCAGAAAATTCGAATAAGGTGAAATAATCAGCTTCAGCACCACGCGTGACCGGGTTATGACTTGGTGGGAAATCAATATCTGAAAATTCATAAACCATTGGATCTGTCATGAGCGAAAAATTGGTGAATGCAAAAGTTTTTTTATAATCAAGTTTTGAGTTGACATTTGACGTGATCGGTGTACCATCAAAAACATGATGAGCAGCATCAATACCATCTTCGGCTAAGGCAATATCATAGGTGTCAGTGGCGGAACACATGGCAAAAAGGAAGCCACCGTTTCCTACATAGTCACGGATCAGACGAGAAAGAGCTTTCTTTTGCTCATGAACTGTAAGAAAACCGAGGCCTTTAGCCATGGCTTCAGATTTTGATTGTTGCTCAATATACCACTGTGCGGTGTGATAATTCCGGTAGAATTTACCGTATTGACCAGTAAAATCTTCATGATGGAGATGTAGCCAATCATATTTTTCTAATTCACCTTGGAATACTTCCTCATCCCATAGTGTTTTATAGGGGACCTCCGCATAGGTTAAGGCCAGTGTGACAGCATCATCCCACGGCTGTTTATTTTGGGGAGTATAGATGGCGATTCTTGGTGCCTTTTCCAAAAGAACGATATCCATATTATTTTGTTCAATTTCGGTATAGATATCTAAAACGCCATTGGCTGTTATACGATTAAAACTCACTCCGCGTATTCTACATTCTTGTGCTATGGGTGAATAATAGTCTATTAGGAATGAACCACCACGATAATTTAACAACCACTCAATGTTTATATTTTTTTCCAGTGTCCAAAAAGCTATCCCATAGGCCTTTAAATGATCTTTTTGGATCTGATCCATTGGTATTAATAGCTTATCAGCAGCCGCGACAAGTTGTAGAAATGAAATAACGATAATTATCAGTCGTTTCATTTAGCTTTCCACTACGTTTTTCAACTGCCTCATGCGCATCCTTACTGGTTCAGCCAGCATGGACATGGGGTAGGCCTCTAATAAATTATTATAAAATTTCATTGCCTTATCAATGTCTCCATAGAATTGTTCATTAATTTCACCCTGGATTGTAATTCCTTGTGGAGCAAATGGAGTTTCTTGTAATAGTTGTGCAATATTTAACGAAATGCTTACATCTTCCAACAATGACCTTAACAAACATTCTCGAAGCATCACTATGGGCAAAATAGATACATCCGGGTAATTTTCCCTAATGAAGGCCAACATTTCAGCTGCTTCTACTAATTTGTACTGCAGCAGCAGTCTTTCTGCAATTGAGTATTGTACTAACGCTTCCTTATCTGTTTCGCTACCAAAGGTGTAATGCTGCGCAATAATATCCCGCAATTCCATTAAATCGTTAAAATATTTATCGCTCGGCAAGACATTTACGATCACGGAATCTAGAACTGTTTTAGCCGTATCAATTGTGCCTGTTAAAAATGTTAAATGGATTTCTTTCATCGTAAATGGGCTGATACTGGTGTTATTTTTTGTCCGATGCTGCACTTTATAATGGTTGCGGGCAGCTTTTAAATTTCCTTCTGCGATAAAAGTGTCTCCAATGCGGAGTAAAATATTTTGCCGAAGATTTTTATCTGGACGTGATGCCAACGCAGATAAATATGAAGTGCGGGCCCCATCAAAGTCTCGTGTGATCTTGAATTGAATTTCACCAAGTCGAAAATGTGCCTTTGGTGAAAATGATGAAGCAGGCAGTTCTTGCAAAACCCTTTTGTAGAGTTCAAATGTTCTTTCGAGTGATTCACGAGATCTCGGTGAAATCTGTAAAAATTCGTTTTTGAAAAATAAATTATCAGGATAAAAAACGACTAATGAATTGTTCCGATTTTTAGGCAATAGTTGATCTTCATATGTTTTACCAAGGCCTAATAATGCTTCTCCGATGATTTTTGGGGATAGTTCTAATTCAAGATGTAGAAGTTCCTGATAAGCTTTGATAGACAAATCATATTGATTTTCCTTGCGTAAATTTCCAGCAAGTAATAGCCAGCGATTAAAATCTGCATTGTTGTGTAGCCCCATGGAACGATGAGTACTTAGTGCCTCATTGTAGCGACTAGTCTTAAAATAATATCCTGCCAATAATTTATTGATAATCACATGGTTATTTTCAAGAGAAGAAATGAGTTTTTTCTCTATTAGCAGATGATTTTCGGGATCGTCACTCATTAGTAACACCCGATCAGTCACAAGCTTTTCTTGGTGCGGGTGCTCTATGATATAGATTAAATATTCGTCTAGAGCACGATCATAAGTTTGCCTTGAGTAGTAATAATTTGCCAAATCTAGAGCCAACATATCTATTTGACCTAATTTGCTTCTGCCCCGTTTAACTAATTCTTCCATTTCTTCAGTTAATCCAAGCCGACTAAATGTATGCACCAACATCCTGTAAATACTTATATTAGTACCATAGGCGGTTTCAAAATCATGCCAAATCTTGGCAGCCCTTATTTTATCCTCTTTTAAAAATACTATTTCACCGAGCTCTATATAGGCTTGTAGATCATTGGGGTTCAGATCGATCCAAACTTCAACTAATTGAGCTGCTGACTCTAGTTCCCCTGTCCGTTTAAGTATTTCCTTCAGGCGCTGGTAGGCCTGCCGGTTACCAGGGTTTTCCTTAAGCATATCTTCGTAAAGGGTACGAGCCCGCTCGATATCGCCTTTTCGCTCCATTAATAAGGCATTTTGAATTAAATCCCTTCCTTGGGGTATTACCGTAATTTGCGCAAAAAGAATACTGCAGCTGATCATGATTATTGCTTTATTCATTGAATGTAGAATCTGTCGGCACTATTTGTTCTTCTGATTGACTTAGCGCGTTGAAATAACGACGAATCATGGTTTGATAATCACGGGAATACCCCGCTTTCAAGGATTGATTTAATGCTTCCATAGCCAGGCTTCTGCGTTGACCATAATCCACAGGCAATCCAGATGGACCTTCATACACAATTTCATTAGCTGTTTCTGCTTTTCTATCCTCTTTAAAACCTCTCTGCGTCAAAGATTTCTGACTATCGAGCATCCGCGAGAGAATTCGTTGTTGGCGTTCTTTTGTACGTTGCTGATATCTCTTATTTTGAAAATCTTTGATCACTTCATCAATATCTTCTGCAATACCGCCCAGATCCCCTAGCCCTTGCTCACCAGATTGCCTTGTTTCACTCATTAATTGCTGTAAACTTTTTTGAACTTGCCGTTGCTGCTTCAGCAAACGTTGCATAAGACTTTGCTGTGCAGCGGCAGATAACTGACCGAGCGCCAGTTGCATACTCTGACTATTGATTCCCTGTTGTTGTCCAGACATTTCTTGCATGCGCTGCAGGAACTGTTCATATCCGCTAGCTGACCCGGATGCTTGCATTTGGTTCATAGCTTGATATACTGCTAAAACAGCTTCGTTTAAAGATTTCATTGCGGATTGTTGGCTATTTGCAGCTCCGCGTCCATTACGTTCCGTCAGTTTTTTCTTGGCTTTTTCCATCTGGGCATTGGCCATACCAATTCCTTTTCCCATCTGCGGCGTGACCGCGAATGTTTCTTTTGATAAATCCATTAATGATGACATGATTTTCATCAATTGGTCTTGAGCAAACTGCTGTTGCCCAGCCAAAGCAGCAAGTCTTTGGGAATTTCTAGGCATTGTTCTGGTGCTTTGTTCTAAGGATTCCTGTAGTTTTGATAGTTCAAGCAAATTGCGCATTACTGTCTGAAATTTTCCTGCCATTTCTGTTGTGGTTTGATCTTGAAACTGGCTTTGAATATCTGTAACCATGGATTGAAGTTTCTTTAAGTTTTCCAGGGATTCAGCACTGTGTCGTTGTGCTTGTTGTATTCGTTGTTTTTGTAACTGTCGAGAAGTTTGGCTTAAGTTAGATTCTGTCTGATTAGTAAGGTGGTCCTTTTCAAGATTTTGCAAGGCAGTAGCAGATTCGCGATCAAACTCCTGCATTGCTTTAGCTGCTTCTTCCATTACATCCCGAATATTTGAAAACTCTTCTCTGTTGCGTTGTTCTTCATGGCTTAGTCGAGCAATTGTAGTAGGATCTGTTTGTCCATCTAGAGTCTGGATATTCTCATTTACAATCCTTTGCTGTTCTACCAATTGATTCATTCTTTGTATTGTTTCATCCAGTTTTTGTTCAGCTTTGATGCGGCGAAATATATCAAGGAACCGATCAAGTTGTTGTTCTACTTGATCTAGATTAGATGAAAGATTTTCCATTGCATCCATAATATCTTTCATATCCATTTTTTCCAACGCATCTTTGAGTACGTCCATATCAGTCATTAATTCCGGGTTTAATATTTCATTCACCAATTCTTGGAGTTCTTTGAATTTCTGCATTAGATCGTTCGAAAAAAGACTGTGCTTTTCCGCAGATTGATTTATTGCTTCCATTGATTCTGCTAGTTTTTTCAGTGCTTCAGCTTCTTGTTGAACTTGTGCCAAAGTCTCTTCCATTTGTTGTTGCTGGTCCCAGTCTAAACGATCTGACTTCAGCATTTCCAGTTGCATATTTTCCAGTTGTTTTTGAATACCATCAATTTCGTCGGAATGCAATATTAATTCATCGATCATTTGATCTTCTTGTTCTTCCATAGCAGTAAATAAATCACCTAATGATGGTACTTTGGCAATAAACGTACTGGAGATTGATTTTTTTGGACCTGAAACTACATCGTTATCATAAACCTCAAAATGATAGCGCACTTCATCTTCTGGCATTAGTCCAAGTTCAACCAAGTTCCAAATTGTTTTGACCTCCTGCGAAAGATCATTTTTGTTTTCAAGGTTTATTGGGAAAATTGAAATTAAGGATTCATCTTCAATGTAACTGGGTCTTTGAATTTCATATCCGACTTGAAGAGTGCTAAACCCAAAATCATCCTCGATTTTTAAGTGAATCGGTATTAACTGATCAGTTCCAAGTTCCACAATTGGTGCAGGCTGAATTACCCTCATATCTGGGTTTAGATCTGGCAGTATCTGTAAATGGAAAGGGATAGGATTTTGGTTGGTTATTCCACGATTATCCTCCAGTTGTATTTTCAATAAGGCATCCCTATTGAATATAAAACCTCCAGCCGCGCGCTTTCCACGAATGGTTAGAGGGAGCTCTTCATTATCAAGTTTCAGAAATCCCTTATTTAATGGTCGGTTACTTTTTAAATCAATTCTGACTGTAGATCCTTTTAACCCTTTTACATCAGCTTGATTTCCCTTTTGGATATTCGCGGGCAAACCTGAATAGTCTGGAGGAATTATCGTAATGGAAAATTCTTCCATAATTGGACGATCTGTTACAGATATGTAATAATCAGGTGAAACAACTTTTTTCCAAGCCTGCCAAAAATGATTTGCTGGGGAAAATGCCTTATAACGATAATCCTGGTAGACTTCTTCCATTAAGTGTGTATATCTGCCATTAGAGTTTGGTTTCATTGTCAACAGAAGGACTGTATCCTTTGTACCTGGGATCAATTCCAAGAATATTGAATCAGGTAAAAGGCCACTTATTTCGAAACTAAGTGATGTAGAATCACCACCTAATAAATGAATATTGCGCGTAATACCTGTTATAGAAAACGGTTTTGGAACCTCAAACTCGTGATTTGGATGGCCCCAGCGAGTTAAGGCATTACTGCTTGAATCCCAAAATATTATTACCATTAGGTTCCCCAAGACGAGTATGCTCAGGGAAAATATTTTCCAATTTTCAGCGCGATTAGTTGGAAATAACTTTTTAAGATTTATTCTTTTTAATTTATTTGATATTTTTTGGATATAGCTCTTACTTAATGAATTTGATGTATATGTGTTTTCTGATTGTTCCAATTGGTAGGCATTGATTACAACATCACTTTTTGGAAAAGCTAATTTACCAGCCGAGCGAGCAAGTTTTGACCAAGAATAGCGTTTAATCTTATTCTGCTCGATAAGTGCGTTAACTATAAATAAACTGACGATGCCTGCAACAATTAGCCCGACAATTATTTTTAATGTTATTAGTCGA
>FAXC01000062.1_pt1 | contig 30615 bp, 29 predicted proteins | sample 734421 | NCBI WGS metagenome assembly FAXC01 (sample SAMEA3597868, study PRJEB11362) | hydrothermal vent metagenome | biome: marine hydrothermal vent biome; feature: marine hydrothermal vent; material: ocean water | place: Atlantic Ocean | collected 2010-09-19/2010-10-04 | reverse complement strand
GAAATCAATTGTCTCACCTATGATTAGCGGTATCGTACGCAGAAAATAAAATAAAGAGTATGAATCGCGTAAAAATTGATCAATGATGACCGTATCGCCGTTTGTTATGGCAATCGATTGATCATAATCTATAATCGTATATGAATCATTTTTATAATTACCCTCACGAATATTTTTTGTCAATTTTTTAGTGTACAAATATTTTGAATCCAGCCAAGTATCAACCTGATCATTAATAGTGTAGATTGAGCTAACCGGGAAGGTGGTTCTGGCTTTAAATCGGATATGTAATTGATGGTAATTATTTACCACGGTATCATTAACTACTTCCAATGATGCTTGGCCTGCTGTAATCCCTGTAAATGATACATTATAGGTCAATCTTTCTCCAATCTGGAAGGGCCATGCTGATTGTCCAGGCAATATTGTGAATATCGATAGAAAAATAATATGGAAAATTTTCATTAACGGATCTTCTTCAATCGATTGTTATGGACCATATACATCGTTGATCCTTTGGATGATGGTAAGATGCCATCATCAATAATTAGATCGATTTCTTCACCAAATTCCTGAATGATCATTGCCGGATTATTCAAGGGTTTGTCCCCATGGCGATTCACGCTGGATGATGTAATAGGATAGCCTATTTTGGCTACAAGATCAGGGCCGAATGGGTGGGTTGGAATTCGAACACCTATTGTATTATCAGGTCCCAGTATCGAACCATGAATTACACCTTCTACTGCAGGAAGTATGAATGTTGTTTTATCACCAATATTTTCATTAACCAGATCTATCTCTATATCAGAGATTAAGGTCCATGATAGCAATTGTTCAAAATCAGCTGCAATAACACTCATGGGACTGTTTCGCCCCTTAATTTTATTAATTTTATCGATTGCGTCTTTATTTCTGGCATCAACGCCAAAACCATATAGCGTATCCGTGGGGTAAACGATTATTCCACCATGATCTAACACTTCCGCAGACGCATCTAAAATGTTAGTGTTATCTATACTTAAATGTTTTGTCATGTTGATTCCGTTTGTGGTTGTTTCGTTTTCCAGCGCCGATGAAACCAGAAATATTGTTCAGGGTAAACTGTAATTATTTTTTCCAGCATTAATGTATAGGATTGGGTTATTGATGCAATAGTTGAGTTTGAATCAGTTGGAATTGGTAATATATCTAACGCATGATTATGTGGTTTTTCCAAGTGGCAAGTAGCAAATATCAGGGGGGATCCATATTCCAAGTGAAAACGTGCAGCACCTTTTGGTGTAGAGGCAGGTAAGCTAAAAAATTTTACAAATACACCTCGTTTTTTTGCATCTTGGTCACTACCTAGAGTTAAAATATGATTGCTTGCTAACGCCTCATACATGAATTCAAGTGGAGATTTTCGAGGAATCATCTTTATCCCGGTATCTTCCCGTAGTTGATTTACGAATGTATCCGCACCCGAATTTTTTTGCTTTTGTCCAACAGCCAGCATTGAATACCGGTTTAGACCAAACCATGCCACCATGAGTTCCCATACACCAAAATGTCCTGTGACAAGAATTACTCCCTTTTTTTTGGCGAGCGCTTCATCCAGATACTCTTTCCCGTTTACGGTAATATCTGCATCTTGATAGCTCCTTGGGAATGATAAGAATTGCATGGTGTTGCGAATGAAAAATATATAACTATTTTTTAGGATCAATTCTCTCCGCGCCTCAGAATACCCAGGGAATGCTATGGCTATGTTCCTGCGAGCCTCCTTTTGCCTGATTACTAGATGATAGTAAAATAGCTGGGCCAGTTTATGAGCGTACCGATATTGAATAGCTGGAGTCTTTTTCCTTAACCAATCTGAAATCAGCGTTAATGCTGTGTATGTGAGACGGTGTTTACGTGTCATTAATTGAATTCTGTGTATCGGTTTTAATAGAATCTAAGGTAATTTCATATTGGTCAATATTTAATTTCCGGGGAATTGTGATTACACCAAAATATAATAAAAGAATTCTGCCTATTATTTTTGTTATTTTTGCCGGGTTTTTACACGGTGCCGAACAAAAAGTCTATCGTATTCCCATTCAAGGTGTCATTGATTTGGGTCTTCCTACGTTTATTGAGCGAGTAATACAGGAAGCCGAGAATGATCAAGTTGAGGTTATAATTTTTGACATTGATACTTTTGGTGGACGTGTAGATGCTGCTACACAAATAAAAGATGCTATTCTTGATACTGATGTACCAACCGTTGCTTTTATCAATCGGCGGGCAATATCTGCTGGAGCGTTGATTTCATTATCCTGTGAGACCATATACATGACTAGCGGCGGTACAATTGGTGCTGCCACTGCTGTGGATATGTCCGGGAAAAAAGCATCAGAAAAAGTGATAAGCTATATGCGCGAGGAAATGGCATCCACCGCGGAGAGTCGGGACCGCAATACTATAATTTCCAAATGTATGGTCGATGAAGAATTGTCATTTACCCACGTAATTATTGATGGTGATTCAGTTGAAGTAACCGATCTAGAAGGGCGTAAAGAAGGGAAACTAATAACCCTAACTACCGAACAAGCCCTGAGGTATAAAATGGCTGATGGCACTGCTGAAAATATGGATGAACTATTAGTGTCATTAGAACTTAGCGATGCAACTGTAAAATCATTTTCTGAGAACTGGTCTGAGAATCTTGTGCGGTTTCTTACTAATCCTGTTGTTGCCTCATTGCTAACAACATTTGGTTTTTTGGGTATATTATTCGAATTACAGAGTCCTGGATGGGGCATACCAGGAACTTTTGGCGCAGTTTGTCTAGCTTTATCACTGGGCGCATCTGCTATTGTAAGATTGGCAACAATGTCTGATTTGTTGATCGTTTTAGTTGGATTGGTTTTTTTAATGGTTGAGGCATTATTAATTCCTGGTTTTGGTATTGCTGGTGTCGCTGGTATTGGTGTCATCCTCTGGGGTCTATACTTGCTATTATTACCAGATGTCCCCGTATCCGAAGAAGTTTATCATTCTGCCTTGACTGGATTAACGATCGGACTTATTGGTGGAATTATCGCATTAGTTTTTCTCTTTAGAATGGTAACCAAGACGAAGTTTTGGACCAAATTAACGTCTCCGGGAGTAGAGAGTCAGGATGAAGGATACAGTACCTCTATCGGGCTTGAAGATATGGTTGGAAAAAGCGGTGTAGCTACTTCAGATTTGAGACCGTCTGGGTGGGCTCTTTTGGGAGACCGGAAAATATTTGTTGTAACTGAGGGCGAATTTGTTGATAAAGATCAATCAATTAAAGTTTTATCTGTTGATGGCAATCGAGTGGTTGTCAGAGTTAATGCAATTAAATCATAGGAGTATATCATGGTTACTTATCTAATGCTGGTTTTTATTCTATTATTTATTCTTTTATTTTTCTATTTCGTCCCTTTGGGGCTCTGGATTCAGGCTGTTGTAAGTCTTGGCATGGGTCGGATCACAATAATTGATCTTATCCGTATGCGCTTGAGAAAGATACCTCCCCGCCTTATTGTGGATGGCATTATTAATCTGCACAAGGCTGGATTGGAACAAGTTTCCACTCATATGATGGAGACACATTATCTTGCCGGAGGTAACGTTGCAAACGTTGCTTTTTCACTGATTGCAGCGAACAAAGCCAATATCCCACTTGAGTTTGAAACTTCCACGGCTATTGATCTCGCTGGTCGAGATATAAAAACAGCCGTTGAGACATCTGTATACCCCAAAGTGATTGATGCTCCCGCTACGGGTACTCTTGCGGCGGTGGCTAAGGATGGCATTGAGGTTAAGGCCCGCGCACGCGTTACCGTGCGGACAAATATTCCCGGTCTTGTAGGAGGTGCGACCGATGAAACGATTATCGCCCGGGTTGGGGAAGGGATTGTAAGTGCCATCGGATCCTCCGATTCCTACAAGAAGGTGCTCGAGAATCCCGATTCAATCTCAAAGTTTGTGCTGGAAAAAGGTTTGGATGCAGGTACTGCTTTCGAAATTCTTAGTATTGACATTGCTGATGTGGACGTGGGTAAAAATATTGGTGCCCACCTACAAGCTGATCAGGCCGAAGCAGATCTGCAGGTGGCTCAAGCCCGTGCTGAAACCAGACGCGCAATGGCGGTGGCGGAGGAGCAGGAAATGAAAGCGCGTACTCAGGAAATGCAAGCTAAAGTTGTTGAATCAGAAGCGGAAGTGCCATTGGCAATGGCCCAGGCGTTTCGTGAAGGGAAGCTGGGTGTCTTTGATTATGTGAATATGCGCAATATTCAGGCGGATACAGATATGCGGGAATCTATTTCCGGCGGAGATGAGATACAATCTACTAAACCGCCACCCGATCGGGACGACAACTAAATGGAAGGTATAGGCTACTGGTTATTTTTAGCGGCGCTGTATTTTCTGTTGTCATTGATGAAAAAACGGAAGCAGAAATCAGCACGCCGCATGCTAGACGAAGATGAATCGGTTCAGGAATCTGACCAGCAGTCAGGCCCTTTTCAATCGGAAACTCTGCAAGAACTATTCAACGAAATTAAGAATTTTGGTCAGGATATTCTTGAACCAGGTGCAGATGAAATCGCTGATTATGAATTTGAAGAACCAACAGACACAGATGAACAACCAGAAATAATTGACGAATCGGAACCAGTCCAAACCGCACGTGCTATTTTTGAGGATTTCTCAGAGGAATATCCCGAACATATTCATAAAAAATATCCAATCAGGAAAAAAGTATCCCCAACCGGGCATTATATTAGTCCATTATTGAAAGATGTTGATAGACTCAAACAGGCTATAATCCTGAAAGAAGTTTTAGATAAACCGCGCGCATTAAAGCGGTCTATTCGGTGAATTAATACTATACTAGTTGATTATAAATGTCAGTAATAGAGTCGCGAAACTCTTCTTCAGTACTATCATTATGAATAACAAAATCAGCCAGCGCTATTTTCTCTTCTTCTGGCCACTGTAAATCCATTCGTTTCAAAATTTCGTCTCTGGTAAGTGTCTCTCGCTGCAAAGCACGTTCCATTCGGACTTTAAGTAAAGCAGTTATTACAATAATATAATCCATGTGGGTATCGGCTCCTGATTCATAGATCAGGGCAGCATCGACGACAAAGATATCATATGCACTTTTTTCAAGTACATCATCAAAATTTTTGTCGATTTCTTGGAAAACGTAGGGATGGATGATCGAGTTTAACCTAAGCTGATGATCCTGATCCTGGAAGGCAATCCGGGCTAATTTATTATTATCAATTTTTTCATCACCGCTCATAATATCAGTACCAAATTCAGCGATCAACTCACTTTGAATTGTTTCATTATTTTTGAGAATATTTTTCGCTTCTTTGTCTGCATCAAAAATGAAAGCACCAAGCTCATTCAGAATTTTACTTGCAGTACTTTTTCCTGTACCAATTCCGCCAGTTAAAGCAACACGCAGCATTTCTAGGCTAGTACCTCCAGTATATTGTTTTTGATAACAGCAATATCTCCTTGTCCATTTATGGTTTTTATTAATCCTTTATTGGTGTAATAATCCAATAGTGGTGCAGTTTGTTCATTATATACCTTCAATCGATTGATAATAACTTCATCCTTGTCATCTGACCGCTGTACAAGTTCTCCACTACAGATGTCGCAGCGACCTTTCGTTTTTGGTGGATTAAATAACAGATTTGTAATAGAACCGCATTTTTTACACGATCGGCGGCTGGATAACCGTTTTACGATAGTATCTGTATCCAGTTTAATGGATACAACCGCATCAAGAATCTGATTCGTTCTTTCAAGTATATCATCTAAGCCCTCCGCTTGCGGAATTGTACGGGGAAATCCATCCAATAGATAACCGTTTTCAGAATCTGGCTGTTGTAGTCGTTTTTCCATCATTTCCAATAAAATATTGTCAGGTACCAAATGACCTCTATCCATGAATGATTTGGCCTTTATTCCAATAGTAGACTGTTGTGCTATTTCTTCCCGTAATATATCTCCAGTCGATAAATGTAATATATCAAAATGATCCTTTATCAATGTTGCTTGTGTTCCCTTTCCAACCCCTGGTGGACCAATAAATATTAAACGCATGGTATTATAACCTTCTTATAATAATACGCTTAAATCAGCAACCCTGCAATGGTTGCTGTGAGCCAGGATGCAAGTGCACCGCCGAACATGGCCTTCAACCCTAATTTAGCTAGATCTTTGCGTCTTTCTGGAGCAATGCCACCAATACCGCCTAGTTGAATTCCTACCGAAGCAAAATTTGCAAAGCCGCAAAGGGCATAACTAGCAATGATAGCCGATCGATCCGAAATGGAATTTGCGGCCATTAACTCAGCAAGATCGCCATAGGCAATAAGTTCAGTTAAAACGAGTTTTTCACCCATAAGAGATCCAATAATTCCCGCTTCATTCCAGGGCACACCCATGACCCATGCCAATGGACTGAATATCCATCCAAGGATCTGCTGCAGGCTAAGATCCATCAAACCTAATATTGCGTTTACCATAGCAATTATAGCTACGAACGCGACCAGCATGGCAGCTACATTTGCCGCTAATTTCATACCATTAGTTGCGCCGTTAGAAAGTGCTTCCATAATATTGTCATCTTTTTTATCCAGTGCGATTTTTATATCGCCAAAGGTCTCGGATGTTTCTGTTTCGGGATATATAATTTTGGCGATAACCAACGCGGCTGGTGCACTCATGATGGAAGCAGCCAACAAATGGCCAGCGATTCCCGGAATATCACCCAACATACTGACATACATTGCCATGACACCCCCAGCTACTGTGGCAAACCCACTGACCATTATAGCCATTAACTCTGATTTTGTCATTTTGGATATAAAAGGCCTTACCAGTAGCGGTGCTTCTGTCTGGCCAACAAAAATATTTCCTGAGACACATAGCGTTTCAGATCCGCTGGTAGCCATTGATTTCTGCATGACCCGGGCAATCCATTTTACAATAAACTGCATAATACCTATATGATATAAGACTGCAATAAGCGAAGAAAAGAAAATCAAGGTGGGCAGAATCCGGAAAGCAAAGTTCATTAGTGGATCTTCTACAACTCCATTCCTAAATGACTTGAATAAAAAATCACTACCAGCATCAGAAAAGCTGAGTAAATTTTTTATTCCAATATCAATCGCGCTAAAGAATGGTACACCAACAGGTGTTTTCAAAATGATGATGGCAAATAGCAGCTGTATTCCTAACCCCCAGGTTACCAACTGCCAAGAAATAGCCTTACGATTGTTGGACATTGCCAGGGCAATGCTCAATAACACCAGAATGCCAGCTATACCAATTAAACGTTCCATTGATTATTACGGTGCTTCAAAACAATGTCTGCATCTTGCCTCATAAATATCCGTTTCGCCGATGACTACCTGTGCAGCTTCTTTGGTAAGTCGTTGTGTGTAAGACGCGGGGTTCCCGCAGACGATACATATAGCCTGCAGCTTATCCAGATAATCAGCTTCACACATAATACCCGGCATTGGACCAAAAGGAACACCGCGAAAATCAGTATCTAACCCGGCAATAATTACGCGTTTTCCGTTAGCGGCAAGATCTTTTGCTGTAGTTATGATTTTGTCATCAAAAAATTGGACTTCATCAATACCAACCACGTCCGCGTCTTTTGCTAGAGGTGCTATTTCTGCAGCGGACTCTACAAGTGATGATTTCAATTGTAATTGGTTATGCGAAACAATATTTCCTTCCTCGTATCTCGTATCGATCCTGGGTTTGAATATTGCTACACTCAACCGCGCAATTTCGGCCCTTCGCAACCGCCGAATCAGTTCTTCTGTTTTACCACTAAACATATTTCCGCATATAACCTCGATCCAGCCAGAATTATTTGGTTTATTGGTCATGGAAGCATATCCTCATCGAACGCATCGGGTAATAGATCGAGACTGGTTGTTTCAAGGAGATTTCCATCTCCATCAGCAATGTGTATTTTTATATCACCGCAGATATCCCAGATTACCTGGCGGCAGGCGCCACATGGTTTACCGCCATTATCTGTGGCTACGGCCAGTGCATTAAATTTTTTATATCCTGCTGATATTGCATTATAGATAGCTATTCGTTCAGCACAGCAAGTGAGACCGTAACTACTGGATTCAACATTGCAGCCACCAATTATTTCACCAGATTCGGTAAGAACTGCTGCGCCAACGGTATAATTTGAATAAGGCGCTACCGCTCGCTTGCGCATCGCAATAGCTTCTTTTATCACAGAATCTTTCATATTATTCTATCCTAATTTGCTTAAATACCTGATTTAACACCACGCCGGAAACAAAGCCACCCAAATGAGCAAACCATGCTGTACCGCCAGTTTCTTCAATCCCCAGAGTTCCCAGACCTGCAGTGAGGTTGGATAAAAACCAGATTCCAATAACCACCATAGCCGGGACACGAATGAAGGTAATAAAAATGATTAATATTACTAAAACATGTACCGTAGCCCGGGGAAATCGGATCAGGTAAGCGCCTAGCACTCCTGCGATCGCTCCGCTGGCACCTACCATTGGTATCTGAGAGCCTGTATTTATTTGTATTTGTGCCAGAGCAGCCCCCACTCCGCAGAGTAGATAGAATAACACATAACGCTTATGCCCCAATACACTTTCTATATTATCACCAAAGATCCAGAGAAACCACATGTTGAAAATAATATGCATTAATCCACCATGCATGAACATGGACGTAAATACTGTGATAACTGATGGAGCTGCAGGTGTAAGTGCATAGGTGCTGATAATATGACCTAATGATTCTGGCGGCAGAATTAAATATTGATAAATAAAAACCAGGCTATTGATTCCGATTATAGTATAGGTAACGAATGGAAAAAGGATTCTGGGGTTGTCGTCTTTATAAGGGAAGAACATTAGTCTACCCTAAATGTAGTACTGCCAGAAACCTGGTTTCCAGCCTGGTCCGAAAGCGAGTATTCCATCGTATGTTCACCGGCATTCAGCGGAGTTGGCAGATAATAATAGAGCTCTTTTTTTAGGGGCTGAAAGGCATATCTTACTGGTTCACCATCTAGTTTCATACTCATTGTTTGTTCATCAGAACTAATACCCGATAGATAGTCATCAGCGATCACTGAGATGGTTCGTACATCCTTATAATGAAAATTGCCGCCATTGGCTGGATACACTTTGCGCACAAATGGCGGATCTGTATCCTGGATAATTCCGATGGCATCAAAGCTGAGTAAGGTGCTGGCCATGACCATTCTGTTTGGCAAATTAATAGTCGGCAAGAAAGTCCAGCCGCTTTTCTGATTGTAATAATATAAAGACGTATTTGGCATATCTTTTATTTGGCGATCGTATCGAATGCCAATTCGGATTGCATCCTTAAGGGCAAGCTCATAAGGCTGAATTTGATATATAAGTGATTGTATAGTTCCGCCCTTTGGTTCAACAGGGTGATCGATAGCTTCGATCCAGACCAATGTTGTATCATAAACGGAAGTTTTGGTTATCTGAATTGAGCAATTATTGTCTTTTGACAAGATATTGGTAATCTTGCCCGGTGCAACAACACTTGGACTCATATCCAGCTGAATAATGCGTTCAATGTCCCCATCAAAAAAGGCATCGATCCGTAGTGTATTATAGAACAAAGATGGTAAAAGTATATCTGTAGTATAAACGGTTGGTTGAATCTTCGTTAGGGGAATGGAAATATATTCATCTTCCTTTAATAGTCTTAACGCCGTATTTCCAGACGTAAAACCATTAGTTTGTATTTGTGCGATGATCTTGTGCTCGACCGCACTAAACGTAATATCGATGTCCATTTCTGTAAGTCGTCTATCAGCGTTGGGATCATGCCACGTCAGTGGTGATCCGTGCACGCCGAGCTTGTTTTTTACAATGAATGATACACCATGTTTCCCCAATTTTGATTTGGGTAACTCAATACGAAGACCTGACCGATCTTTTTTTCTGTTAACAATAGTTAATTGTTCATCTGGATATCCATAAGCGGTATAGCTGTAACAAGCAACTTTTGTCAGCGGAATATTCAGTGTTACAGGCTGAATATTGAATTCTATCGTGTTATCGAGCCACTCAACATTCTTGATCGCAATTTTCACTGGAGGATAATTGATGATAGTGCCTTTGACAATGGTAGTGTTGCCCGCCGCATCAGACACCTGGATCTCAATTTTATGGTAACCAGGGGTCAGATTGAGTGCACCGGATATTCTCTCAGGAACGATTGTAGTACTAGAGAATGTTGCCAGTTTGTAGAGTTTAGTGAAAGAACCCAGGTTTAGTCTGTGGAAACGGTTTTCCCTAACCTGGCTGACAGTTGCCATTTGGTCATAGTTCAGTTCATTATATTTAAGTGAAAAAACAGGTTCATCATCCACTAGCAGCTGAATAGATTGCACCTGATATTTGTTTGCTGCCCCTTGTATTTTATCATCTACCTCTATTGTCAGACCTATCGGACCAAAACAACTTACCGTATCCGGGAATTGGAGGCCGCCGCCGCTAGTGGCCGCATATAATTGTATTACTCTAGGGATTGAGCTGCCGTTAACCTTGCTGGCCGGTGATAAAGGAATAATCCCCACCTGGTGTACGCGCGGAGACCGGTAGTCCTCAACGGGCAGTCCATTGGTTAATGGATTTAGAGGTTGTTCATTACTGTTCCGCAATTCAAAGTGCAGGTGCGGACCGAATGAAGCACCGGTATTACCGGTATAACCAATAATATCGCCCTTTTTAACGGGAAATTGTTGCGGTTTGAAATATTCATTGACCATGTAACTGTTATTTATGGATTGTAGGGTAAGAAGGATGGATTCTTGGCGAAATCCAAACTCTTCCAGATGCGCATATACTGCTGTATGGCCATCGTTCAGGGTTAGATATAGCGCCTTTCCGTACCCGCTAAAATTGGCCACCATTCGTGAAATATGGCCGTCGTCAATGGCATAAACGGGCCAGCCTGTTTCCCCCAGTGTTTTAATATCGATACCCATGTGATAACCGCCATCACGGAATTCACCAAAGTTGGAGGAAAGGGCCTTACTGCCAACTGTGGGCCAGCGGTAATTCTGGCCCGCGGCAATACAGATCATGGATATAATAATGAAAAAGTAATGGTTGCGCTTCATGAAGAGATCAATTTATTGACAGCGAAAATCATATTCAAAGATAGAATCTTCAATTATAAAAACTAGCTGTGGTTTTATACGATCACCCATTTGTGATGAAAACCACGAATAAAAATTCACATGTTGTTTACTGGCTTAGCACGTGTAAATTCTGCAGATTTACTTCAAATAAATTAGACGGAGGTAATATGAAACAATATAAAGCTTTAACTATTGGCATAATTTTAGCAGTACTGCCCTTCAATAGTGCATTTGCTCTTGTTGGTTTTGGGTTACAGCTGGGACAGAGTATGTTCAGCGTGGATGAATCATTCCCAAATACTGGTTCTGATTTAATTACATTAACAAATGGCGCCTTTGAGAATTCATTCAATTTTGGTGCTTACCTTTATGTAGATGCTATACCATTTATTGATCTTGAGGTTGATTTCAATGCTAGCTTTAATGGATATGATATTGACTTTCAAAATGTCTTTGGCGAAATGCCAACCATTCCATTTGGGTGGGCCAGTGCAAGTACTTATTTTACAGCTCGGAAAAAAATTATAGGGTTTTCTATACCCCTTCTTGCTGCTACTAAGGTCCATGCTGGCGGCGGCATCAATACACATATGACCACACCCATTGCAAACGTAGATATGGTAACGGAATTACTGGGGGGGGATTTGCTCAATGCCGATCCATCTGCGTTAGATCAAAATCTGGAAGATTATCTAACCAATGAAGATAATTATCTTGAATCAACAGGTATTCATATCCAGGCTGGACTGCAGTTTAAAATATTAATGCTGGATTCGTTTTTAAATTATCGTTATACGATCGCAAAAGATGTGGTCCCCGGCGCTAAGGGTTTTGGAGCGTTGAATCTTCGTGTTGGTCTTGGTTTTTAAAATATAATTTAAATCCAGATGAAAGGGCGGTTTTTACCGCCTTTTTTTATTTTATAAGTACGGGCTGGGTCCAGGCGGTCTCCAAATCACCTTCAGCAAATGGATTATCTTGAAGTTGATCTGATATGATCTTGGCCCGGACATACATTTCAGCACCGGTGAAAGAAAATACGGCCGGGTTTTCCGTGGTTTCCGAAAAAACCTGGCCGATCTCATTACTGTAAACTCGGGTAATATGAGCCGGTTCACCCATGGAATTCAAAACTGGCTTGGAGGAAGTATCAAATTGTTTTGGGGTGCCGATAAATTGAGTACGGTAGGCCACATCAGTCTTTTCCCTGATATGGATAGTAAGGGTACGATCATTGATTTGTATATCTTCCAGAATGACACCAGTAGTGGAATAAAAATTTCCCTTTTCCAAAGATGCTATAATATTTTCAGCATTTAGTGCCTGTGCTTTGACCATAACCCAACCCCGGCCAGGGTTGGATTTACCAATCTTATGTTTATAGTAATCATGGGTATCATCCACCGCCAGGCCAAATAATGGATCCAGGCCCTGGTGCAGTCTCATTGCCAGAACAATATCCCACATTCTGTCCGTTCCTGGGTGCGCGTCATCGCCCCAGTTCCGAACCGCAGGGTGACCATTGTAAACTTCAAAGAAAGTGTCTCCCCGCAATTCAATCAGATTTTCTGCTACAATCCCCCAGCCGAAATTGGGATGGTTCACATGGGCGAGCATGCCTTGTCCTGTCTCTTCACGTTGTTTATATACTGCATTGATGTTCCGTTGCAGTACATCATGGGTGCTGTTCCCGCCCTGGGGCAGAATGAGTTCCAATAAATTGGTTGCGTTCACATGAATCGGATTTCCATCGTATTTATCAGTGATCTCTTCTGCTTGGATCAACAAGAATTTACCTGGTTCTTCGAATTTTTTCTTGAGTTTGGGTAGTGTGGCCAGGGCCATTTCCAGTGTGTCTTCTACAATCCGGGTGATGGGCCAGTCAGTCCCGAAACGCTCCCGCACATCAGCCAGCTTGGCTTTGGTCATGGAGGGAGGCCAGCCACCCGGGTTTTCATCAAGGACTTTTATCCATTTTTCTCCCACAGAAAGGATATTATGGTCAGAGAGGGCCAGGAAATCGTAACCCCGGTCCTTGTACCAGGCTACTGCTATCTCCGGTGGCGCGTCACCATCGCTCCAGAACGTATGGGTATGAAGGTTGCCTTTGTACCAATTCTCTAACTCTGAACTATCTGTGCAGCAAATCCATAGAAACGGAATAAAATATAGAAACCTTCTCAAAATCTTCTAACCTTTTCCCCTTTCATCCCTTGCCCATACTGCCATCAACTCATCTATAACTTCCTGTTGGGTAATTAATCCCTTACGGGTCAATAAGTTAACCAGTGCTTCAATACTCATCATATTTGAATAGGCAATTTCTTCATAAGATACTGATTTACGTTTCACTGTTATTTATTCTAATTTCGTTCAGTTATAAATCCTTCAATTCTTTCCTTCAATTCATCTCTCGTTTCCCGGTAGGGCGGAAGATCTTCCGGGTCTGCTCCCCAGCCGTGATAGGGATCATCCAGACCCCAATGGATTTGTTCAATATTCCCCGGGAAAGTGGGACAGGATTGCTGGGCATTATCGCAGACGGTAATGGCGATATCAATTCCAGCGTCAAGATAATCATCGATGGGTTCTGCCGTATGGCGGGCTATGTCAATCCCCCACTCCGCCATAACTGCCACGGAAGCGGGATGGAGGCGGGAGGGATGACTGCCGGCGCTGTATACTTCGAATTTGTTCCCGGCCATATGCCGCAACAGGCCTTCGGCCATCTGCGATCGACAGGCATTGCCGGTGCAGATGAAAATAACTTTCTTTTTATCCATATTCAAGTTTACGCTAGCTAGCAATAATCTACAAAGCTGTGCATGATTGCATGGTGTCTGAGCCTATTAAATTCTAAATTTTGTCTGTTTATGGCTGAAAAAGAATCCACAAACCCACTATTTTCGAACCCGCTTGAGGCCTATCCCGGGTTAACTGTAGCTGATCTGAACCAGTATCTGCCCGCCTTGCAGAAAACGGATGATATTGAAATGACCCTTGAAACCATGCATGATGGTGTGTTTTTGACGGATGGGCTGGAGGGCTTGCGTAAACTACCAGCAGCCAGTATCGATATTATTATTACGGACCCACCGGAAAGCCCCTGGCGCGGTAAAGATAGACCTGGCTCACCCATGACTCTTCAGGAATACTATAAGTGGAATAGTAACTGGCTGGAAGAGGCACACCGGGTCCTTAAATCCACAGGCGCATTATATTTATTCTGTGATTGGCGATTGTCAGGGATGTACCACTCAATGCTTACAAATTTTCTGAAGGTACAAACCCGCATCACTTGGCGGAAAATGCAAGCCGGTGAAACATCAAAAGCAATTACCTGGAAAAATCAGGCGGCCGACATCTGGTTTGCCACCAAGACCAAAGATTTTCTTTTTGATCAGGAAGCGATCTCTGATCAGAAAGACATGGAACCGGCGCTAGCACAAGGATCAGGGCCTTCCAATCTATGGGTCGATATACTGGATACCCATGTTACCCCTGCTGAGGAAATGAGCGGTGATAAGCCTGAATTACTTATTGAACGTATTTTGAAGGCCAGCAGTTTCAAATTAAACTGGGTCGTGGACCCGTTCATGGGCAGTGGTGGCGTTGGTGTGGTGACAAAGAAATTAGGGCGACGGTTCATCGGCTTTGAGGCCGATCAGGACCAGTTGCTGATTAGTATGAAACGAATTGACCAAAGCTAAGGGATAATTATGTCATTATTTGATACGATACAAAGTGATATGTATGCCGCAATGAAAAGCGGTGATAAACATAAAACCGGCACGTTACGTGTTGCACTTTCCACACTGAAAGATAAGAAGATCGAGAAGCGGGAAGATCTCACGGAAGTGGAAGCGATAAAGATCATTCAAAACCTGGTAAAACAGCGTAAAGAAGCGGCCGATATCTACAAGGAAAACGGTCGTAATGATCTCATGGAAAATGAAAATGCTGAACTAGAAATACTCAATGCCTATTTACCGCAAATGATGTCAGAAGATGATCTACGTACTCTGGTAAAAAAAGTTGTCGAGGATACCGGAGCGTCAAATCTGAGCGACATTGGCAAGGTCATGCCGGAAGTGATGAAACAGTCAGCCGGGAAAGCTGACGGAAAAATGGCCCAGTCTATCGTCAGGGATTTACTGCAATAATCATGATCCTGTTCCTTGATCTTCTGGCGAGTTTTTTTATGGTTGTAATGGGCGGCGTAGGTTTTCGCCGGGGATTCATTGAGGAAATGGGGCGATTATTGGGCCTGATTATTTCCACAATCTTTGCTTTGAATTATTATCTGGATCTGGCAGGATTAATCCTATCCATAGTGGCGGTCAATACATTCGTTATCATGGTTATTAGTTTCGCCATTATCTTTGCACTAATGTTATTCATTACCAGGGTACTGACCAGGTTTATTCATATTCTATTAACTTCCAGTGGGACAAAGTTTGCGAACCGCTCAATGGGGTTTTTGTTTGGTGCGGTAAAAGGCATGATTATCCTTATGTTATTGTACTGGACAGTAGATTTATTTCCCGAAAAGAAATGGGCTACCATTATTCGCGAAGAATCTTATTTATCAAATACGTTTACCGATACTCGTCATGTAATAATTGATATTTTTCACCTGAATGATCCAGTGCATCAGGGTGAATTATTTATTCAGGATGTGATCAAACGGGATCGCGCGGCAGGGGGCCAAGAAATCTGATGGCCCGTATCCCGGAAGAAACGATTGAACGTATTCGAAATACTGCCGATATCTATGATGTTGTGGCCCAGTATGTTGATCTGAAAAAAAGAGGCCGGAATTACTTTGGCTTATGTCCTTTTCATTCTGAGAAAACACCGTCTTTCAGTGTGGCGCCTGATAAACAGATCTACCATTGTTTTGGCTGCGGATCCGGTGGGAACGTTTTCAGTTTTATTGTGGAACATGAAAAAGTGTCCTTTGTTGAGGCCGTTCAGCAATTGGGTGAAAAATATGGTATCCGGGTGCAATATGAAGCTGGCTCAGGCAGCACTGAATTTTTTTCCAGCTTGTATCAGGCACACCATGTAGCCGCGGAACTTTACCATAACACTCTTTATTCTGACCGGGGGAAGGCAGCACTTCAGTATCTTCATGATCGGGGATTGAATGATGATGTATTAAAAATGTATCAGGTTGGATTTGCGCCAGATTCATGGGATACGTTATCTGACAAAGTTAAACCATTGGATATGAAAATTGATGTATATGAGAAATCCGGTCTTTTCGTGAAAACGGAACATGGATGGCGTGATCGATTTCGATCCAGGATCATGTTCCCTATTTATCATCCCTCTGGTAAGGTAATTGCTTTTGGTGGACGAATATTTAATAGCGATGACCCGGCTAAATACCTTAATTCACCGGAAACACCATTATACCGGAAAAGCGAGGTCTTTTATGGATTGCATAAGACCAGGGATTCAATTCGCAAATTTGGCACTGCAGTATTAGTGGAGGGGTATACTGATTTTCTGCAGCTGGTGCAGTTAGGTGTGCCTAATGTGGTAGCTCTTTCAGGTACAGCCCTGGCGGATAAACATGCGGCCCAGATCCGTAAATTTGCGTCCAAAGTTTACCTGGCTTACGATGGAGATGACGCGGGAATTAACGCTACACTTAGAGCAGGGTATGTTTTACTGCAAGCCGGTGTCGAACCACTGATTATTGCAGTCCCGCCCAATCAAGATCCTGATAACTGGGTAAGAGATGAAGGAATCGGACCTTTTCAGGAAGCCATGGGCGCAGGCATTCCTTTGTTGTCGTTTCACCTCGAAAAAAAAGAAGCGCGAAATTTATCCGGCACAGACCGTTCTCAGTTAGTGCAGGACATCCTTGGTGAGGTTGCACGGATTAGCGATGGCATTATCCGAGATGATATCCTCAAATCATTGGCCCAGAAGCTGGAGGTTGATGAGGTTGAGATCATTCGGTTATTCAAACAAAAGTCACGCAGAAAAGGAAGATCAACCCCATCCTCAAATAAAACTGCGCTGAATAAATCAATGTTTACATCCGCTGTTCAGAAAGCGCAGCTGGAAATTATCCGAGCTTTAGCATTTCACTTTGATGATATATTTCCGGCCGTAAAATCAGCGCTTGATTTTGAGTTATTCGATGAACCTATCCTAAAAAAACTCGGCGGTTTGTTGATCAAAGAAAAGACAGGTGTAGAACTATCTGCAGTGATAGATCATTTTGATGATCGTCAGGAAAAAGAATTGGTATCGGAGATATTGTTTGATGAAGTCCACACCGATGATCCGGTACAGATTATTCAAGAATGTTTAGCGACACTCAAGGGCAGGTTGATTAAGGACCAGATCAAAACTGCCAGGCTGAAAATGCGTGAACTGGAATCTTTGGGTCAGGACACAGAGGCAATTATCTTGGAAGTGGCGGAATTACAAAAACAGCTTCAGGATTTGACAGTGTCTCTGGATCGGGAATAACACGGATGAGGACGGTCTTATTGTTGGCACTCTTATTGGTGAATCTTTCCGGACAAACAGTAAAATGGGATAACCGTGCGCGATATACTGCAATTACTATCTCATGCGATACTGATAGTGTTCCTGTTTATATAGATGGTTATTATGTTGGCAAAACACCTCTTCCACATGCCTTGACAGTTACGCCGGGCTGGCACACTGTCAGTATTTTCCCACCTGATGATGGTATACCTGAGCAAGAAGGACCTTCAACGAGGGCAATGAAGGACATTATCAGACTGGGGAAACAGGACGTCATGGTAGAAGAAGGCAACGTAGAACTCGTTGTAATGAGTTATCGGGCGATCGATGCAGAAATCGAGGAATACCAGCGCCAGACACTGAGCGGCGTCTGGCTCAGAGCTGGAATGCTCCTATCCTTACTGTTACTTATTACCTGGGGACTTTAAGTTAATAGCATATTGAAAATAATCCCGCTTTCTCGCTACCTGTATCCTATAATACCGTTTTTCCTGCTGGGCCAATCTATTGACACCACTATCGTCAAGTATTTCCCCACTGATCTGACCCGCTCTATTCTTTTGAAAGACGGCGTTGATTCCTCAAAGCTCAGAAAGCGAGCTTACTTCAAGGCAACTTACGATGGCGGCGGGGACTTGATCAAAGTGGAGTATGTGCCTGCATCCCGCGACCAAGGCCTGCCTCTGGATACAGCTGGCACAAGAGTATTATACTATACTGATTGGAACGATTATAAGCGGGAATTAACCAATCCGATCACGGAATGGGAAGCAGGTCGCATTCCCCATTATAAAGCAACCTTTGGCCGCAGTGGGCGGTTAACCTATGTGGATAGATACACGGGCCTAAGCGAAAAATTATATACTTATAAAATACGGTGGAATCGGGAAGGCACAAGATCTGCGTACAAAGTGACCTTTCATGTAAAAATGCCGATTACGAAACTGGATAGTATTCTTTTTGCACCTCCAGCAAGTGAAATGCGGCCAGATTGGGTGGCTGATTTCAAGAGTATCGAAGATGGACGGCCAAAATCTGTGCGGGTCTATGATGCGATTGGATATGAGTATTATAATTATAAGTTTTATTATGAGGATCTGCAGGATACAGTAAATCAAACTGAGCGGATAACCGCCCGTTATTTTCAGGCTGATACCACATACCTGGGCAGTCACGATATATATCTGGCTAAAAGTCTATATCTTACCCAATTAGACTATTTTTCTCCAAATGGCACCTTGATTTCGCGGGATGTATTTTGGCTGGACACTATTCTGGAAGATGTACTTGTTACCACGGCCAATGAGGAAGGTGAAATAATTGGCCGTCACATCGTACCTAAAGCAAATACATTATGGCGCCAATATCGCTTAGGAGGAGTAATCGGTGAAGAAGACAAAGAAACAACTGTAAAAGAAAGAAAGGTTGGAAGAGACCGTATTGCCGAGGAAGAGGAAGAAAAGGATATGGTCATGATGAATGTAGATCTGTATGGATCATTACCAATGTTAAATGGCCTGGGCGGAAATATGGATATAGTCCTGTGGGCCCCCGGCTATTTGATAGGCGCAAAATTGCCCTGGGCACTCAAGTTTAGACAATCTCAGATCAATTTATTATTTGAGTATATGTACGCAGCCCTTCCAGCTGGTTTCTATAAACTGGAGCTTAATGGTTTTAATGCCCTGGCAAGCTATCCAGTAATCATGGATTTTGCGCAGGGACTAAATATAATTGGCGGATTAGGGATGTTTCTTTCGTCCCACGGTCAGATCAATAATGCGAATGCTTTGGCCTTAATTGGTGGTGCGGAATTTCGCTTGGTAAGTACTGCTTTTTCCAATTCACGAATTAAAACTGTTTTTGGTGTACGCGGGATGCATTTAACTGCCGATCCAAGGGACGAAGAAGTGACCATGAACTTTCTCATGTTTCATATCGGTTTTATTTATGCGCTGTAACAGAAAATAAAAAAGCCCCGCTACCGGGGCTTTTTTATTAGCACTAACGTTGGTTATTTGGTTTTAGAAACGAAATGTTACACCAGCGTTGAAGTATCTGGGATGACCTAAGAAAACTTCAGCGTTATCAGCATCGTGGTTTCCTGTACCTCCCCAAGAATTGTATTGGCTATTATCAACTGCATCTTGAACAAAAATTTCATCCAAAGCATTAAATACATGAACGAAAGCCTGCATGGTAACAGTAGAACCGCCTAAATCAAAAGTAGTTGGTATATCAAAGGTAGCATGTAGATCCAGCTTGGAATAGGAAGGAGCTTCCCAAACCTGGTATCTATCAGCGTCTCCACCGCTCATTTCGCGGTCACCGGGACTCCAATCAGAGAAGTTCCGGTTGTACCAATTAAATAGTGCTTGAACTTTCAATCCGGGCGTTGGTGTTAAGGTTCCTCCGAGCGCTAGACCTTGCTGCGGCATATCACCAACATATAGTCCATCAAGAGCATATTCATAAGTTGTTGTTACGGTGCCTTCTTCTCCATAGGCTTTGTAATCACCGACAGCATCTCCATCAAAAAACCAGTTACCTATTGAAGCGGAACCATCCAACCTAATCATATCAGTTAACTGTGCTTGTCCTTCCACTTCAATACCAGAGTGTTTTTGATTTACACCGGTAAGGTAAATGAGATCGGTATCACCGCTTGAACCTTGTCCTGTAGTAACTGATTTTACAAGGTTTCTATCGTTCCAGCTGGTATTATAGTAATTAATCTTACCAGCCATGGTGCCGTCATCAGAACGGAGATTGAGACCTACTTCGAAACTAACAAATACTTCATTAGAAGGATCAGAAGCAATTGTACCATCACCATCATCAATCACATTATCCAAGATCGGTACTTTTTGAACATTGCCAAAATTGCCAAATACCTTAGCTTGCTCACCGACCTTACCCAAGACAGGGATTGCGCCCAAGAAGGACATTGCACTACCCAAGTCATACATCACACCAGCCTTGAGCTGAGTTGCTGAAATTGGATCAGCTTCAAATAATGGGTCCCCCACCAGGAAATGATTTTGGTGGGTGTACGTAATTGAAGACAAACCAAACATTCCATAAGCAGAAATCGCATCTTTGGTATAATTACCTTGGCCAAAAAACCCGATCCAGTCCACCGTATTATGATTGTGATAAGCGATAATATCACCTAACCCAACTTTTTTACCATCCGGACTATTATCATCTGCATAATCCATATAATAATCGCCGCCCATCAGATCACGAACTTCACGGGCATGCTCAATTTCTGCCGTACGCCAATCAACGCCAAATTCTAGTTTAACATCATCACTCATATCATAATTTAACTTTGATATAAGGCCAATTGTCCATTGACGATTGATGCTGTTTCTCAAAATACCCACTGACTGATTATTGCCAGAGCCATGGGTACGCGGCAAGACTCTTTTATCCACGTACACTGTATCATCGTCGCCCGAATTCATTTCAACAAGCGCATCCCAATCGCGTGTCCATGGACTACGACCATAATAGAACTTGTAATCCTCTAACCCCGTAACTCCATCAGCATCCGTTGTAGGGATTCTACCATAAGTGCCAGTACCGCCACCGGAACCACCAGACCAGTATAGAATTGACGATAACCTCATTTGATCATTAATAGTTAAGAAATGGTTTAGGTTAATTAAAGGTTTATGGAAGAAATTCTCCCGTTCATTAAGGTAATTGGGGTCATGGCGCTCCCTTGTTTTATCACCGTACATATACCAGTATTGTTCACCCTTATATGATGAGCTAATTGGTGACCAATTCTGATTAAAGAAACGGCCAGCTTCCTTGAATTTTCCATCACTTGCAATAGCATCTGTATCATATGCCCTATATCCAGTTATTGATTCTGCAAACTCATGGTCATATGCGCCAATATTCTGTTTATACAAATTTTGTCCATGGCGTTGGGGTGCGCCGATTGCGTATAATTCAAATCGGTTGGTTGAATTTAACGCATAGCTTGCGCCAAAGTAATAGGCCCAGGCATCCGTCCATGTTTTATCTATTACACCGTCACCTGTCTTTCGCACAATGGTTGCGCTAAAGGCCATGTTATCATTTATTAAACCGGTATTGTAATTGAGAGAGGTCTTCAAAAATCCACCCGCACCAAGTTCTTGTTTAACCAGACCTCCACTTTCCATTGCTGTGGGGTCAGTGATGATATTCATAGATCCCCCAATAGATGGCGCTGCCAGATTAACAGCACTAAGACCTCTTTGCAACTGGATAGATTGAGTTGCATCACCCACACCATCCCAGTTGGACCAGTAGACCCAACCATTTTCCATGTCATTTTGGGGGACACCATTGATCATGACGGCAACATTGCGCTGGTTAAAACCCCGAACATTAATGCGTGCATCTCCAGCACCGCCACCTTGCCCGGTCGCATAGACGCTAGGCGTAGTATTCAGTGCCATGGGAATATCTTGTGAACCAAGACGAAACTCCATCTCTGCTTTGCTTACGTTTGTATAGGCAACAGGGGTGTTTTCTCCCGCGCGCGATGCCAATACTTCCAAGCCAGACATTTGCAGTACAGCAGTGGCTAAAGAGAAATTCACCACAGCGGTACCAGTACCAACTGTTACGGATTCGCTAGAAGATTTGTAACCGATCACTGATGCAGTTACAGTATAGGATTCAGCGGGTACATTCTCAATCAGGTAGGACCCGCTAGCGTCAGCGGCTGCGCCTAAATCTGTACCTTCAACAACGACATTTGCCCCAGGCAATGCTGCACCGCTACTGACGTCAGTAACCATACCAGCTAGAGTACCAGTCTCTGCCCACACAGCTTCCTCAACTACAGCATCATCTTGTGCAAAAATTGCCAGTGGCAGACTTAGAACGAATGTTAATAGAAAAAGACGATTTTTCATTTATGATTCCTTTTTTTTATTAATTTTATTATATAGATCGAAGAAAATCAAACCGTAATAACGCATTTGCTTGTGTAAAATTTCACAATAACTGCCTTGATGCGCAAGTAATAATAAGCGGTATTCATTTCACTATAATATTAACAGTTTATTATTGTAAAATATTTTAAATCCGGGCAATGCATTTAGTCGTGTTATTTTTTGGTGAATTCACAAAGGTAGAAACGGGATACACCTCCAGTTCATCTCGATAGGGAAGGACATGATCCAGCGCAGCTGTAGGGGAATATTCGCCGGTCTTTACCCAAACATCTATCACAGAGTTTTTTTGGTGAATTCACAAAGGTAGAAACGGGATACACCTCCAGTTCATCTCGATAGGGAAGGACATGATCCAGCGCAGCTGTAGGGGAATATTCGCCGGTCTTTACCCAAACATCTATCACAGAGTGAGGCAATATTACCGGCATCCGGTTATGGATATGAGCGTACTCTGGTTTGGGAGTAATCGTAATTACTGTATATGTTTTCATCAATTCGCCATTGGCAGATTGCCATTCGTCCCACAAACCGGCCATTGGCAATATTTTTTTTTCAGGGTTGTGAAAATAATGGGGTGTTTTGGTAGTGCCGATATTCTGCCATTCGAAATAACCATCTGTGATTACTATACACCGATTGCTGCTCACAAGATTTTTAAAGGATGGTTTTTCTAATAACGTTTCTCCGCGGGCGTTGATCATCTTTGCACCAATAGCTTTATCTTTTGCCCAGGATGGTACTAGCCCCCAGCGCATGTGTTCTATCTTACGGTTGTTATTGTAAATTAAAATTGGTGAATATTGCGTAGGTGCAATATTGTAACTTGGATTGTATTCATCTTTCTGCTCCCATTCATCAACAAGCAACTCTTCAATTATTGCCTGGGCGTCCTTGGTAAGTGTCTTCCTACCGCACATAGGTTTATATTGATTGGATTAACAGTTAATAATACAGTTATTCTGGGTTCTCAGATCTCTTCTCCAAACAGTTTTTCAACATCTATAGTTCTATCCTCATTATAGAATGTCCATATACCGAATCGTTTTCCTTCCACATATTCACCTTCAATCTGTTTCCAGCCATTTTCATAAAATTGTGTGCTTTTGCCGTGGCGAATCCCATTTTTAAAAGCTTCCTGTTTGAATTTTTTCCCGCTATCGTAGTACCAGTTATATACGCCATGTAGTTTGCCATTCCTGAACTGCCCCTCCGCGTAGCGGATGCCTTCTTTATTCCAGTAAGTCCATTTCCCGTTCCATAGCCCGTTTCTATAGGTACCTTCTTTTTGTTTTTGACCGTTTTTGTACCAGTAGGTTCGCTTTGTAACAATAATGGTGTTTCCTGGTTGTTTGAAGATAGTTATGATTTTCGGCATACCATTATCATGGGTCTCCTCGACATATTCTCTAGTTTGAGAAAAAATCAGGGATGACAGGAAGATTAATAGAACAGGTACTTGTTTTATTTTCAAGCTTTGGTTCACGGGTGCTTAATTTACATGTAAAATAAAAACTTCACTAAAGAACGAAAAATCCTCGAATTCTTAATACTGTTTCTTCTGACACCTGGGACAAAAATGGGTACCGCGACCCGCAACCCGTTTCTTTTTTATTTCTGTTGTACAGATCGCACATGGTTGACCATCTTTCCCAAAGACTTGTAACTGATTTGAAAATTTTCCTGATCTTCCATTGAGATAACTAAAATTTACCACGGTTGTACCACGGGCAGTTATGGATGATTGTAAAGTGTTTTTGATCGACTCACAAAGGGTACTAATATTTTTTTTCTGTATTTTGTTAGACTTTGTTTCCGGGTGTATTCCGCTCTGCCACAAGCATTCATCCACATATATATTACCCAGTCCGGCAATGATACGCTGATCTAGCAATAAGGCTTTTATCATTCGCTTTTTACAGCGCAGGTTCTCTATCAGCCATTCAGCGGTAAAAGAATCACCAAGCGGTTCAATACCAAGTTTTTTATCTAGAAAATCCTGTGACGTGTAATAATAAAACCGGCCAAATTTTCTTGTATCCTCAAAAACTAACTGTTGACCATTATCTAGTTCCATACTTGCGGAGATATGCTTTCCATTAGTTTTACTATCAGCAAAATACAGTTTGCCAGTCATTCGTAAGTGGATTGCGAGAATATCTTCGTCAAAGGACAGCACAATAAATTTTGCCCTGCGGTGAACGTTGGTAATATTTCTTCGAACTAGGTTATCTAAAAAATCTTGTTTTGAAAAGTTGAACAACACCTTGGGCCAGCGCACATTAATATTTATGAAATTCTGGCCTACGAGTTGATCCCGGATGGATAAGACTACTGTTTCAACTTCTGGAAGTTCAGGCACTGTTTAATTGAACCAGTACGATATTTTGGCTACCAGCGCTTTGTCCTTGGTGCGGAAATCATTCGGGTAAGAATTATTAGTATAAACAATAAACAGATCGGATACCGGCGCAAAACGCCACTGGAAGCGCAAATTTACATTAACGTTGTCAGCCTGATCATTGTATTGAACAAAAGTGGTGAGAAATAATTTATTAGTGAAGGTTAGATCCAGTCGCGGCCCAATCAATAGAAAGGCCATACTTTCAAAAGGCTCGGGCAGATCAATCTTGTCATAAGTCGTAGATATGGATAGGTTTACATAAGGCTGTACCCGATAATTAATTGTACCGTTAAGAGAAAACTTGTTTCCGTTATAGTAACCACCGTGCCGGATATTGGAAGTAAAGTTGAGTGTTTTTCGGGCATCAGATTCATATTTCACCGAAAATTCATTCCAGTTGTATGCACTACCGGTGGCAAGTGTATCACCACCCGTATTTGTTGGGTCAAACGGGGCGCGTAATTTTACAAAACCGCGTTCTAGTTCTGCTGACAACTTGCTCCGGTTTATATAGTTGATTATGTATTTTAGTTCAAGTTCTCGATCCATTGTTTTGAAGTCCTCATCCAATACATTATCAAATTTAAATGTTGGTCCATGATTAAGTATTTTCCCTTCATTGGGGTAAAATTTGTATTCTAAATGTGGTCTAAAACGGTGGAACCCAGTCCGCTTTACAAAACCTACATCAGCTTGGAAATCTGCGCCGACAAAAGAATAGCCCATATGGGCAGATATTATGCCATTATTATATTTGATTGAAGTCGCTGCTGCGAAAGCGTTATCTCCAGCATTCTTGTATATTGCCTGGTGAAAAAAAGTTTTTCCCGTCCAAAGGTTGTCCGCACTGGCTAGGTTAAAATCAATACCGCCAACCCGGTTATACGAATTTTCGCTGCCATTTGCATTCTCTTGCAGGTCAGATTCCTTATTTACTAGGAATATGCTTAAACTGGAACGTGTAAGTATCTTTCGCTGCAGTGTTGCTACAGTAAAGTTACTGGCCGGGGTTTCCTCATTCGCATCAGTTTGCATACTCATGATCCCGAGACGGTAATTCGATCCCAGTTTACCGCTTAGGCGTGCACCGCCTCTAACCGGACTGGACAGCCCAATCCGCCGGGAAAAGAATGGCCGTATATTCCTGTTTCCTAGGCTGGCGAAAAGATCACTATTCTCCAGAAAAAACTGCCGCTTTTCAGGAAAGAATAATTCAAAGCGATCCAGATTTGTTCTCTGTTGGTCTACCTCTACCTGCGAAAAATCCGGATTAATGGTTAGGTCCAGATTTAATGAAGTGGATAATGTTACCTTTGCATCCAGACCGCTATTTGCATCGTTATCTGGTGGAGTGCCTGCATCTATTTCTTCTGACCCTTGACCGGAAAGAAAAGGAATTATTGAAAATCGGGTTCCCAGTTCCGGAGGTGGTTTATCCCACTGCAGTGTACCAGTGAAGGCCAGGGTAGAGGATTTAAACTGTCGCGGTACAGGTGCCCAGGCAGATTTTTCATTTTGGAGCAATGAAAAACGACTGAAATTAATGCCCCATTCATCAACCCCTTCCTGGTAGCGAATACTGCGAAATGGAATTGCAAATTCTGCCACCCAGTGATCATCATGTTCTTTTACGGCTGAAAACCATTTGCAGTCCCAGTCCAGCGAAACATCACCCCCATCTGCCTGTATGCCATCCCATTGCGCTCCCGCGGCAGAGACCCCAAAGGCAAAACCGTTGGTCTGATCATTGTAGGTGTCCATGAAAATGATGAAGTTATCATTTTTTGGAAAACTGAAATCTCGGCGCAGCGATTCTACGGGACGTTTTCCTAGGACTGTATCGTAACAGATAATTACTGCAAAAAGGTAATCTTCGTTGTAAGTCAGCTGTACTTCTGTCCTCGCAGTGGCCAGGCCAGTGTCAATGGGTGTTATTCTGAAAAAGTCTTTGGCTGTAGCAGCATTTTTCCAAACTGTTTCATTACGTTCACCATCAATTACGATTTCTTCATTTGTTGCGGCAATATCAATCCGGAAATTGGCGCGGTTAATAGGTTCCGACTGGGCCTGCAGCAAAGAAAGTCCTATTAATATATACAATCTTTTCATCGGGCATTCATTTCGTTAGCAATCTTTTCTTAAACCCAAACTTAATTATAAAAATGTATAATGAAAGAATAGAGCGCAAGATTTTATTGCTAATGTTGTTCAAAACGTTTGAAGCCAATATATTGTAATCATGATAATCGTAGTTATGGGTGTATCGGGGTCTGGAAAAACCACAGTAGGAAAGGCCTTGGCATCCGCGTTGGAAATCCCATTTTATGATGCGGATGATTTTCACCCACAGGACAATATTGTGAAAATGGAGCAGGGAATACCGCTGCAAGACCTAGACCGAGAATCCTGGCTAGAGACATTGAGTAAGAATCTGACACAATGGGAGGTAGCCACAGGCGCCGTGCTGGCCTGCTCTGCGCTGAAAGAAATGTACAGAACAGCTCTTCATTCAGGCGTAAATAATGATATGACTTGGGTATATCTTTACGGTCGCTCAGAACTAATCAAGGAACGGATGGCTGGTAGAAGGGGACATTATTTCAAACCAGAGTTGTTAGATTCACAATTGGCGGATTTGGAACCCCCGCAATACGGCTGGCATTTTAACATTTCGTCATCAGCAGATCATATTGTGAAGAGTATTTTAGATAAGTTAAGGCATACAGACTAATTATGGATTATCAACTACTAATGGCTGTTCTTATCAGTATCGCTTTACTGTTGTTATTGATTCTGCAATTCAAAATACAGGCGTTTTTGGCACTGCTGATTGCCAGTATGGTCGCAGGTATCTTGGCCGGAATGCCCCCTACTACAATAATTGACAGTATGAAAAAGGGTATGGGCGATACTCTTGGATTTGTAGCAACTGTTGTGGGCCTTGGTGCCTTATTCGGTGCGTTGCTGGAGCGTACCGGCGGTGCCCGCTCCCTGGCAGATTATATGCTGGAAAAAATGAGTTTGGAAAGGGCACCATGGGCAATGGTTGGAACAGGACTTATCGTTTCTATTCCTGTGTTTTTTGATGTGGCCTTCATTATCCTGGTCCCGATCATTTATGCCCTACAGAGACAAACCGGTAAATCATTGTTATTTTTTGGCATGCCCTTACTGGCTGGACTGGCTGTTGCCCACGGATTCATCCCACCAACACCAGGACCTGTTGCCGTAGCGCACATACTGGGTGCAGATCTAGGTTATGTAATTCTTTTCGGCCTTGTGATTGGTATACCTACCGCTGTGATCAGTGGGCCGATTTTTGGCTCATACGTAAGTAATAAAATCGAGGTGGCCATACCTGATTATATGGGAGAGACAACGGAGGATAAAAAGAGTCATGTTGCTCCTGGGATGATCATAACAATTATCTTTATTCCGATATTGCTTATGGTCATCAACACTGCAATAAAGCATATTCCGCAAACAGCCTGGTCGATCCCATCTGCCTTCATTGATTGGCTCGGACTAATCGGGCATCCATTTACAGCCTTGATCATCGCGAATTTACTGGCCTGGTATTTTTTGGGTCTTCGCCAAGGCATGACCAGGGATGACATTCAGGAAATATGGGGTAAGTCCCTGGCCCCAGCAGGTTTGATTATTTTACTAACTGGTGCAGGTGGAATGTTCAAACAAATTTTGATCGATACTGGTGCCGGTGCTATGTTGGCCCGATCCCTGGCCGGCGATACAACTACGCCAATAATGTTTGCCTTTATATGCAGCGTATTGGTGCGCGTGATCCAGGGTTCAGCTACCGTTGCTATGATCACCAGTGCGGGTTTAACGGCACCACTATTACTATCCTTTGGTGGGGCAGAAGTTTATAAGGCTTTAGTAGTCATTGCCATCGCCTCTGGCGCTACAATGATGTCCCATGTGAACGACAGTGGTTTCTGGCTGGTGAATCGTTATTTTGGTCTTACCGAACGGCAGACCTTGCAATCATGGACAATACTTACGGTGATCTTGGGCCTAACTGGATTCTCGATAGCCTTGATCTTGAGCATGGTAATATGATCAGAGAATCACTTCGAAATCAAATTTCTGGGTAATGACCTCGCCTGCACTTTTCACTTGTACCCAGATGGCGTAATTACCTGGCGTTCCCAGTTCAATTGCCGGGAAATTCACCTCACCATTTGGTGATGTATTGCTATTGAAATAATTTCCCGTTGAATCATCCGCAAAACCGAAAAAACATATTTCTTCCCGATTAAGTACACCCTGGGTATAATTTTTCTGAAACATTTCCTGCGAGGCCATGCTGATCGTGCCAATGGGGTGCAGGTGGACAAAAACACTCCTATCATTTTTTAATAGTGCTGCATGGCCGCCCATGCTTATATAGGGTTCTAACACCGCAGGTGTCCCATTATTACTCACTTTAAACTGTAGCGCAATATCGTCCCCGGCATTGTATGCAGGCTGTTTTCCCTTCCATGTAATTCGGTCCTCATTAGTATTCAGCATCCATGAATCATCTGGATCTCTTTCAACGGTAAGAATAGTGGGGTCGTAGATGGTATTTTCAGTATTATAGGTAAATGTATTGGTCATGGTGTGGGAGAAACCAGTTTCATGGGTAATGTCCATATAAAGGTGATACGTTCCATTCTCAAAAGGTGGCATTTTTACTATGAAAACATTTCTGTCATCTGTTCTTGTAGGGTGAATATGTGCCAGCTGTTCATATGTGTCACTGATGATATACATGTGCATGATTTTTCCATGATCGGGAATAAGATCTGCTATTCTATCCTGAACCCACAATTCGTCTACAATTTCAACACTAATATAATCCGCTTGACCATTATTCAATATATCCACCTTATTGTCAAGGGACTGGAATATGTTTTGTTGGTAGGCCAAATCAATTTTATCCCACCAGTTTTTCCCACCATAAATGATCGCTGAGAAAAACAATAGTGTTATTGCAGTCACAATATAAGATCGTTTCCTTTTTGTTTTGTCTGGCTCAGTACCGGGTGGTTCAGTGCTGTCCTTATAGCCGACCCTGATAATGTTAATACCGCCAAAGAATAGCACACCGAGCAAAACCCACAGAACGGATGAAGTAGCCTGATTCATTACGGCTACTTTTGTGGCAATAGAATTAACTGGAATAGAGGTCCGCTCAACACGCTGGCCTTGATATATTTTTATATCAAGGTTATATGAACCAAAATCCATTAGCCATAGCTGCGCAGAAAACAAATTAGTTTCTCCCTGGACAGATTCGGCAACATCAGGCGGCGGCGATTTGCTTTTTCTGTCTTTATCCTGTTTTTGCGGCTGGATTGTTACCTTGTTAACACCATCTGCAAAAACCCTTATTGAAATATCTGCCAAGCCAGGGACCACACCAGGCAACTGAACGAATACTCGCAGGGGGATATTGCCAGCCTTGCCTTCATAAACAACATTGTTATGTCCAATGT